>Ga0180009_10000104_pt1 | contig 146224 bp, 171 predicted proteins | sample OS_PC_MetaG_FD_123537 | JGI IMG/M metagenome (GOLD analysis project Ga0180009, IMG submission 123537) | Groundwater microbial communities from the Aspo Hard Rock Laboratory (HRL) deep subsurface site, Sweden - OS_PC_MetaG | ecosystem: Environmental > Aquatic > Deep subsurface > Groundwater...
CTCATACGCCACCTGCGCGCTTGATTTCCACGAGCGCGTAGCCGGACTTGCGAATCAGCTCGCCGACAGTTTCGTCATCAAGCGTCTGGCCCTTCTTCATGCCGAGTACGACTTCGCCCTTGTCAAGGTCGACCTTGACGGTCTCCACGGCAGCCTGCTTGCCGAAGACTTTCCGGATCGACTGGGCGCAGAAATCGCAGACCAGGCCGTTGACTCTGGCGGTGACGGTTTCGCCTGAAGCGGCAGGCGGGGCCTCTTCTTGCGCCGCCGGGGCCGGTCGAACGGCGTCGGCATGCGCGGAATGGTCCATGGCGGAATGGTCCATCGTAGAATGGTCCATAGGGGCCGGTTCCGCCGTCTCCTGCGCTAAGGCTGGTGCAGCGAGCAGGCAGAGGGCGAGGGACGAGAGAGCAATCGTGACTGTTTTCATGGGTATATTCCTTTTGGGTTCAGAACCGGATGATCCAGTTCGCAAGCAATTCTTCTGTTTCTACGGTGTAGCCGAGCTCGACCATCTGGACGCCCTTGAAGAACCGTATCAGGGGGGTGGTCGTGACGGGCTCGGCTGCGTCCGGCTGGTTATCCACCTGCAGCATCAGCCAGGTGTGGAGATCGCCATAGTCGCCGATATACGGCGCGACACCGATGCGCCCGCTATGGCTGACACTCTGATTGCCGGGAAAGTCCGTGGCGCGCGTCTCGAAGGACGTGAACCATCGGCGGGTTTCCCAGTCAGCGGCGAAACCGGCAATTCCGGCCAGTTCCGGTCCGGCGCTGCCGAACGGATCTGCCTGTCCTGCGGCCAGTTTCAGGTAGAGATTCCCCTGGCTGGAAGGGCCGTTCCATCGCTTCAGAAGGCGATTGTACTGAATGCCGGTGAACTGGATATCGTCAGCCCAGTTCCGCTCGGTATAAAGGCCAACGGAATCGAAGGCTGTGGGTGAATAGTGGATGTGCAGTGAGGAATAATCCCCATTGTTCATCTGCATGGCTGTCCAGCCGCCCGCATAGGAAACGGGCCTGGCCTCGGCAACCGGCGCAAGGACGGCCCATGCCAAGCAGGCCGCGGCAGGCGCGGCGTATGATAGGAAGGTCAATGCCTTCTCCTCTGTTTCGGATTGATCCTGAGTCTACAAGAACAGGATCAGGCCCGCGGAGGTGGCGGTTCCGGAACAGACGGGTAGGAGGTGGCCGACTCGCCAAGGGGCTTGTCGAACAAGGGCGGGAAAGGCGCGGTGAGGCCGCCGGGATGAGGTGCGCCGGGCAGGGACGCAATAATGGCGGGGCAGCAGCAGGCTGTCATCCCGGGCATGTCCGTGCTGTCGACCGGCGCCGGGTCAGTGTCATGCATTGCGCTCATGTCGCAATCATCCTGCATGGTCATCGCGCCATGATGGGACATTTGCATGTCGGCGGAACGGCACTCGTCCTGCGCTGCGGCGGCAACGCCTGACGCCAGCAACCAGAGGCTTAGGCAAAGGATGGATAATCTGAAGGCCATTCGGATTTCTCTATCGCGCCTGTCCCCGGCCGGGTCAATTCACGAAGGCTTGACCTATTCCGCCGTCCAGCCGCCATCGATCGACAGTTCCGCGCCATTGATCTGGTCTGCGTCCGGCGAGCAAAGGAAGGCGGCAAAGCCCGCAATCTGTTCCACCGTGACGAATTCCTTGGTGGGTTGGGCCTCGAGGATCACGTCTTCGATCACTTGTTCCCGGGTCATCCCGCGTGCCTTGGCCGTATCGGCGATCTGGCCGTCCACGAGCGGCGTATGGACATAGCCGGGGCAGATCAGGTTACAACGCACGCCATGCTTCGCCCCTTCGAGGGCTGTCACCTTGGTCAGGCCGGCCAGGCCGTGCTTGGCCGTGACATAGGCGGACTTGAACGGAGAGGCGACCTTGGCATGGGCGCTGCCCGTATTGAGGATACGGCCCCAGCCCTTTTCCTTCATCCCCGGAAGGGCCAGTCGCGTCGTGTGAAACGCGGCGGTCAGGTTGAGCGCGATTATGAGGTCCCACTTTGCGACCGGAAAGTCCTCGATTGGTGCAACGTATTGCACGCCTGCATTGTTGACGAGAATGTCTGCACCGCCGAAATCGCGGGCGACATAGCCCATCATGTCCACAATCGCGTCTGGGTTGGTGAGATCGGCGCCCGAATACCCGACCTTTACCCCGAATTCTTTTGCCAGACCGGCTCTTTCTGCTTCAATTGCGGCTTCGTCCCCAAACCCGTTCAGCACGATATTGCATCCTTCGCGTGCAAGGCGGTTCGCAATCGCCATTCCAATCCCGCTCGTCGAGCCGGTGACGAGTGCAGTTTTTCCGCTCAGCATGGTGATGTCTCCTTGAGGCGCGGGCGCGCTGTGTTTAGGGATAAGGGCGGCCTCGGGAGGGCCTCGGACAATATGTGTTCAAGATAGGCGGGTTCAATGGACGGTGAAATTGGTGCTTTTGTAGAGGCGTTTCCGCGCTTTCTGATCTGGACTGCATCTGCAGGTGCTATGCTGGTTGTCGCAAGCACTATCTACGTGTTGCTGACGCCATGGAAGGAACTTGCACTGGTAAAAGGCGGCAACGCCTCGGCGGGTCTGGCGCTGGCGGGCGCGATTACCGGTCTCGCAATACCCATCGCATCGACCTTGGCATCGAGTGTGTCCTTGTTCGACCTCTTGATATGGGGCGTGATCGCCCTGTTGCTCCAGTTGATTGTTTACCGGCTCGTGGACGTTTTGCTGCGCGACATTCCGCAGCGGATCGAGCAGGATCAGGCGGGCGCGGCGATTGTGCTGATTGCCGCAAAGATTTCGTCGGCGCTGATTTTGGCGGCCGGATTGTGGGATCCGGCCCTGCAAAGGTTTTGAGTTGAGGAGACGCACGCACAAATGAGGTCATTTGATTGGGTCCTTTACCTTCTGGTGTTCAGCACCGTGGTCTGGACGTTGTTTGCCAATGCGCACAACGCCGATGCGCCTGAATCGCCTCCGACAGTCTTGGAATCGGACGGCCCGACATTGCCGCCGCCCTCCATCCTCGACGAGCAGATACTGGTCCAGGTCGACTCCCCGAAGGATGGTATAGGCACGGCTTTTGCGGTCAATAATTCCGGTGACTGGATTACGGCACGTCATGTCGTTGAAGGCTGCAACAGCGTAGGCTTGTTGGTTGCGCCCGACCAGTATGTCCCGGCCGCGCGCGTGACGGTTGATCCCGACCATGATCTTGCCCTCATCTCGACGGGCCGCAGCCCAGCCTCTGTGAAACTCGCTTTGGGATCGACGCTGCGCGTCGGCGACGAAGGCTATCATGTCGGTTACCCGCAGGGTCGGCCGGGTGAGGTGGCGACCAAACTCCTGTCGCGATCCAAGCTCATCACGCGCGGACGCCGTGATGGCGCCGAGCCGATCCTCGCTTGGGCGGAAATCGGACGCACGCAGGGCCTGATCGGCACGCTTGGCGGTATCTCTGGCGGTCCTGTCTTCGACAAGGATGGCGGCGTGCGTGGCGTTATCGTGGCCGAAAGCCCGCGCCGGGGACGGATATACACCGCTGCGCCGTCCTCCGTTGAAGCCTTCCTCACCAGTCTGGACGTTTCGACCGTCGAGGGCCCCCATGAGGCCTTCACGGTAAACACTTACGGACCGCAATCCGACAATGCCCGCCGCCGGCTGCAGGTGGTCAAGGTGGCCTGCCAGGTGCGCCCATGACTGATTTTGCCGGTCGCCTGGGCGCTGCAGCCCGCACGCTGGGCCCGCTTTGTGTGGGAATTGACCCGCATGCCGGACGTGTGCCCGCCCTGTTCGGCGGTGACACGCCAGACGGGCTGGCGCGCTGGGGCGAAGCCATCGTCGGGCAGGTTGTCGGTCGGGCCGGAATCATCAAGCCGCAAGTCGGCCTGTTCGAGCGTCTCGGTCCTGACGGTATGCGCGCGCTGCAACGCGTCTGCAACGCAGCGCGCGATGCGGGCCTGATCGTGATCGCGGATGCCAAACGCGGCGATATCGGTTCGACGGCTGAAGGGTATGCGCAGGCCTATCTCGGCAAGGCGGCCCCGTTTCCCTGTGATGCGGTCACCGTAAACCCCTATATGGGGATGGACACGCTGGAGCCCTTCCTGTCGGCGGCGGAATTGCATGGCAAGGGCGTGGTCGTGCTGACGCGTACGTCCAATCCCGGGTCGGCGGATTTCCAGATGCAGGACATGGGCGGTGCGCCGCTCTATGCGCGTGTCGTGGAAGCTCTCCAGCCCGCGATACAGCGGCTCGAAGGCGCGGACGGCTGGTCCAGCCTCATGCTCGTCGCGGGTGCAACCGGGCCTGACGAGGCGCGCAGGCTGCGGCAGCTGGCGCCGAAATGCCTGTTTCTCGTGCCTGGCTATGGCGCGCAGGGAAGTGGCGCGAAGGATGCCCTCGCTGGCTTTGTCAGGCGGGGTAACCACCTTGAGGGCGGCGTGGTGAATGCCTCCCGGTCCGTGAACTTTCCGGAAGGGAGCGTATCGGCAGGTAATCTCGCTGAATGGCAATCGGCCATCGCGCAGGCGATCGAAGCCGCGCAGGCTGATCTCACAGCGCTCAGCGGTGTCGCTGAACGATCCGGCACATTGGCGGGCAACTTACCTAGCGACAGACCTCGACAATTGCGGCCGAAGGGCTAGCATAATCGCCAATCATCAAAAGCGGCACCAGACCGCGAAATTCAATCCGAGGGGAGACATCAGGCCATGACTCATTGGCGTTCATTCATCATGGCGGGCGCCGCATTGGCGCTGCTCGCGGGCTGTGCCCCGAAAGAGAAGGCTCAGGAGGCCGAAAAGCCTGCGGAAGCAGCCTTCGCCGCCGTCGACACGAATCGCATCGCGACGGCTAGTGGCGGCGCCGAATGGCTGACCTATGGCGGCACCTATGATGAGCAGCGGTTTTCGACGCTGACCGGGATCAACGCGGAAAATGTCGGGCGCCTCGGCGTTGCCTGGACTCATGACCTCGACACCAATCGCGGTGTTGAGGCGACGCCGATCGTTGTCGACGGCGTCATGTATGTCACGTCAGCCTGGTCCGTGGTCTACGCGCTGGATGCCAGGACAGGCGACGCGCTGTGGACCTATGACCCGGATGTTGATCGCGCCGTTGGCGTGAAGGCCTGCTGTGATGTGGTCAACCGCGGCGTCGCGGTGCTCGATGGCAAGGTCTATGTCGGTGTGATCGACGGTCGCCTTGAAGCATTGAACGCGAAAACTGGCGAACGTATCTGGAGCACAGTGACCGTCGACCAGGCTAAGCCCTACACGATCACCGGCGCACCGCGCGTGGTGAACGGCAAGGTGCTGATCGGCAATGGCGGCGCCGAACTGGGCGTGCGCGGCTACCTGACCGCCTATGATTCCGAGACCGGCAAGAAGCTGTGGCGCTTTTACACGGTGCCAAACCCGAAAAAGCAGCCTGACCAAGAAGCCTCCGACAAGGCATTCGAAACCGTGGGCAATATCACCTGGGGTGACGAGGGCGCATGGGTCACCGATGGCGGCGGCGGCACGGTCTGGGATTCCATCGTCTACGACACTGTAAACGACCAGATCATCTTCGGCGTCGGCAACGGATCACCATGGAACCGCACGTTCCGTGACCCCGCCGGCGGCGACAACCTGTTCCTGTCGTCGATCGTCGCGGTCGATGCCAATACGGGTGAATACAAGTGGCACTTCCAGACCACGCCCGGCGACAACTGGGACTATACTGCCACCCAGTCGATCATCCTGGCAGACCTGCCGCTCGGCGAGGATGGCGCACCGCGCCGTGTCGCCATGCAGGCGCCCAAGAACGGCTTCTTCTATGTCCTGGATGCCGCCACGGGCGAGTACCTTTCGGGCGATGCGTTCGTTCCGCTGAACTGGGCAACCGGTCTCGACGAGAACGGACGGCCGATGGAAGTGGCTGCCGCCCGCTATGGCAAGGAGCCTCACCAGCAGCTGCCTGGACCGCTTGGCGCGCACAACTGGCAGCCAATGGCCTACAGCCCGGAAACCGGTCTGGCCTACATCCCGGCCCAGGAAATTCCGCAGGCCTATGCGGAAGACCCCCGGTTCGGCACCAAGACGATTGGCTGGAATACCGGCGCCGACTTCTCGTCCGGCATCCCGCCTATTGCGCCGCCTGACGTGGCCAAATTCCTCCGCTCGACCCTCAAGGGCCGGCTGATTGCGTGGGATCCGGTCAAGCAGGAACCCCGCTGGACCGTCGAGCATGAAAACGCGTGGAATGGCGGCGTCCTGTCGACGGCGGGCAATCTCGTCTTCCAGGGCAAGCTGAGTGGCGACTTTGTCGCCTACAATGCCGCGACCGGTGAAAAGCTGTGGAGTCAGAACGTCAAGTCGGGCGCCGCATCGGGCCCCGGCACCTATCTGATCGACGGCGAGCAATACGTGACGATCACGACCGGCTGGGGCAGTGCCTTCGCGCTCACCGCCGGTTATGCCTATGACGCGGCGGTGCCTTCGACGGTCGGCAAGGTTGTCACGTTCAAGATCGGTGGGACCGGCCTGATCGCCGACGCTGACTTCACGCCGATCGAACGGACCGCCAAGGCCGATGCCTTCGGTGACGAAGCGATGCTCGCGCAGGGCGCGGTGGCCTTCTCGCGCAATTGCATGGTCTGCCATGGCGCGCTCGCGGCCAGTTCCGGCGTGCTGCCGGACCTGCGCTGGTCAGCCATCACCGGCAACCCCGAAGCCTGGAAGGGCGTCGTGCTTGACGGCAACCTCGCCGCCAATGGCATGGTGTCGTTCGCAGAATACCTGACGCCTGAGGAAAGCGAAGCCATCCGCGCCTACGTCCTCGCGCAGGCCCATGCCAGCGCCGATCCCGCAGGCGGCGGTCAGTAACGCTTCCGACTCATTGGGTGTGGCGCGTCCCTGCGGGGCGCGCTACACTTTTTCGATGCAGTTCCTGATTGGTCTTCTTGGCATTCTGGTGGCGATCGGCGTCTGGTCGTGGCGGCTGCGCGTGGCCCGCGACGGCGCGCGCGAAGCGCTCGATCTTGCGCGGTCTGCCGCCGGCCTGCCGCGGCGCCTTGCCTTCAAGTACCGGGCGGGCCGCAACGGCCTCACCCTGATTGACGATCCCCGCGAGGCGGCCGCTATCATGATGATGGAAGTCGCCCGCGCCCGCGGCGGTCCGCTGACCGAGCGGCAAAGCGACGCCATCTCTGGCGAGATCATGCGGCATTTCAGTTTCTCGCGGGACGAAGCCGCCGCACTGGTGGCGCATGCCACCTGGGTGACGAACAAGGCGCCCTTGCCGCAGGAAACCATGCGCCGCCTCAGCCAGAAGATCGTCAGCGACCGCTATCTCGGCCCCAAGGAAGTGGTCGATCTGGACGGCATGCTCGAGGCTGTGTCCGAAGCTGAAGGCACGCCCACGCGCGACCAGCTGGCATTGCTGCAAGTGTATCGCGACCGGGCTGGCCTGAAGACATGAACGCGCTGCCAGTTGCGTTCCGTCAAGGCAGTCGCTAGGGGCCAATCATGACCGAGACCCTGCCTGCCGCTTACCGCGCCCGCGTCCGCAACGACAATTGGAACAATTATTCCGTGCTGCGGCACGGCGCCTTTGACGGCATGCTGGTGACCTCGAAGAATTCCGGCACGCACTGGCTGAAATACATGCTGGCTGTCGCTATTGCCGACACGCATGGGATCGACCGGCCCAAATATTTCTCGGAGAATGCGGTGCGGCCCTATATCGGCTGGCCCAAGGACAAGCCGGTTTTCCCGCAGATCCCCCGGCTCGCTTTCAGCCATACCATCCCCCACCGTCTGGTCGACTGGGGCTGGGCCCGGCGTCTGGCCAGCCTGCCGCCCTATGTGCTGGCGGTGCGCCACCCGATGGCCATTCTCGCCAGCCACCATGCCAAGTGGGAATATGACATCCAGGTCGACTGGCTGACCTATCTGCAGGGCGATCCGGCAGGCAGGCAGTATCGCTGCGACATCTACTGGCTGGCGCGGTTCTGGAACCGCTGGGGCGATGTGCGCCGTGATGCGCCGGGCCTGATCCTCAATGTCCATTATGAGGACACGCTGAAGGACGCGCGCGCCGTGCTGGAAGCCGTGGCCGCGCATTGGTCGCTGGAGCTGGCGCCGTATGCAATCGATGCGGCGCTCGCGGCGGGCACCAAGGAAGAAATGGCAAAGCATACGGATCCGGACGCCGAGCCGAACGTGCTGCAGAACCGCAAGACGTCGCTCGCCGACCTGTTCACGGGCGAAGCCATGGACCTTTACCGGACACAGGTGAAAACGCTGTTCCGGCACGACCTTGGCTACGACCTGCTCAACCTTCCGTCTTGAGGTAGCCGCTGGATCGGCCATCCGGGCCATACTTGATCCACCACGGTTCGGCCTTTGCCTGTTCTTCCAGGACGCGGAATATCGGATCGCTCAGCACAGCGTCGGCATAGGCGTGTGCGGGGTCGCTGAGCGGAAGACCATAGGTGCGGAAACGGGTCACGACGGGCGTGAAGAACGCGTCGGCGGCGCTCCATTGGCCGAACAGGAACGGCCCGCCGCTGCCGAAGCGTTCGCGCAACTCGCACCAGAGGCCGTCGATCCGCGCAATGTCGGCCTTCAGTCCGTCACTCATCGCCGGGGCAGCATGGCGCGACCGGATGTCCATCGGACACAGGCTGCGCAGGGCCGGAAAGCCGGCATGCATTTCCGAGGCGGCGGCGCGGGCCACGGCGCGAGCAGCGGCATCCACGGGCCAGACCTGGCCGGGCGCGGCCCATTCGGCGATCCATTCGGTGATCGCGAGGCTTTCCCACACCGTCTGGCCGTCCCAGAGCAGGAGCGGCACTTTGGCTGTCGGGCTGATCTCTTTCAGTTTCGCGCTCGTGTCGGGAAAATCCAGCGGCACGATCACTTCGTCCGCCGGCAGGCCAACATGGCGGGCAACCAGCAGGGGCCGGATCGACCAGCTGGAATAGTTCAGGTTGCCGAGGACGAGCTGTCTCATGCAGGCTTGCCATCCCCGATCGACCAGCGGGTCTCATGGATGTCGACCTGCTCGAAAACACCGGCTTGCGTGTAGGGGTCCTGCGACGACAGGGTCTTGGCGGCGGCGAGGCTTTCGGCCTGCACAAGGAAGACCGACCCGACCATCGTCTCGCCGTCATCAGCGAGCAGCGGCCCGGCCATGCGAACGGCATCACCCAGGCCCACGGCCCATTCCAGATGCGCCGGGCGGGCCTTGGCGCGCAGGGCGCCGCCGTCTTTCTTGTCGAGACAGTGTAGGCAGAACAATGGCATGAGCGTCTCCTCGGGGCCTGGTTGAGTGTACGAACCGCTATGGCATACTGCCTGCGAGCTTTCCACTGCCACGCAAATCTGGCGAATGTGAACTGAATGAATCATTGATCCTTCAGAAATTAGTAGTATGGTTTTCGCATGAATGAGACAACAGACACCCGCGAGCAGATCCTCGATGCCGCCATGGAGCGCATTCATCACTACGGCTACGGCAAGACGACCATGTCGGAAATTGCCCGTGACTGCAGCATGTCTGCCGGCAATATCTACCGCTTCTTCGCCTCCAAGATCGACATTGCCGAGGCCATGGCGCGCAAGTTCAACGCCAAGGTTTTCGAAGACTATGCCGCGATTGCCCGCAAGAAAACCTCAGCCTCTTCAAGGCTTCGCGAGTTTTTCGAGATGAGTCTCGAACGCACCTTCAAGGCGATTGAGGAAGACGCAAAGATCCTTGAAGTCGCCAATGTCCTCAAACAGGAACGCCCGCTCTATTTCAACGAACAGATGGCTCAGGAGCGCGTCTACCTGGTGCAGATCCTGAATGACGGCGTCCAGGCTGGCGAATTCCGCCCGCTCGAGCGGCCGGAGGAAACGGCCGAATTCATGCAATCTGCGTTGATGAAGTTCCGGTTCCCGCAACTGTTTTCGGCCCTGTCCCTGCAGAAATTGCAGCGGGAGCTGGGTGGTGTCCTCGATCTCCTGCTCGCATCTCTGTCGTGTGGCGCCAGCACGCCGGATCGTTAACAAAAACTAAACACTGAATAAAATCGAAATCGTTCATTGATTATTTTTCAGGGCCTGCTATATTAGGGTCATGGAAGACTATGGTGCCTTCCAAAAGACCCCTTGAAGAGCAATCCAATGACCCTCTCGAAAACTGAAGCCCGCCAATCCTTCTACGCCCTGCTGGCAGCCGTGCCGTTCGCGGTCGCCATCTTCGCAGCCACGCTCGCCCTTGCTGAATTTGCAGTTTAGTGGCGCCTGATCAGGCCTTGGCGCCCTTGAGCCCCGTGGCATAAGCCGGATCCAGCGTCGCTGACGCTTCATCCAGCGGCCACCGGGGTCTCGCCCCGGCGCCAAGGTCCCCGATCGCGTCGATCAGCCCGGCGGCCATCCGCTCGGCCCCGACAAGCGCGATCATCGCCGCATTGTCCGTACAGTGCCGCAGCGGCGGCGCGAACAGCCCCCCGCCAAATGCCCGTGCTTCCGCTTCCAGCGCCGTCCGGATTGCCTTGTTCGAGGCGACGCCCCCCGCCACGACGAAACGGATCGATTCCCCTTCACCCGGATCAAACCCCTCGAGTGCCCGGCGCGCCTTGCCGGCCAGCACGTCGCAGACGGCGGCCTGGAAACTGGCGCAGAGGTCGGCGAGGCGCGTCTCTGTCAGGGGTTCTTCGGCGGCCGCGCGGGCTACAGCGGTCTTAAGGCCTGCAAAGCTCATGTCGAGGCCGGGCCGGTTCATCAGCGGTCGCGGGAAATTGAAGGCTTTTGGATCACCGGATTTCGCCAGCCGTTCCACGGCCGGGCCACCCGGAAAACCGAGGCCGAGCAATTTGGCCGTCTTGTCGAACGCCTCGCCCACGGCGTCGTCAATGGTCGACCCGAGGCGTTTGTACTGGCCAAGTCCACGCACCTCCAGGAACTGGCAATGCCCGCCCGACACCAGCAGCAGCAGGTAGGGGAAGGGGCAATCGCCGCCGAGCCTTGGGCTCAGCGCATGGCCCTCCAGATGGTTGACCGCAATGAACGGCTTGCCGGCCGCTTGCGCAATCGCCTTGCCGGTCATCATGCCCACGAGCACGCCGCCGATCAGGCCGGGGCCGGATGTGGCGGCGACGCCATCGAGGTCTGAATAGGAAATCCCCGCATCCTTCATGGCGGCGGCCACCGTCCTGTCGGCAATCTCGGCATGCGCCCGCGCCGCAATCTCCGGCACCACACCCTGATAGGGCGCATGCTCTTCCAGCTGGGTGTGGATCACGTCCGACAGCAGCGTCACGCGCCCGCCTTCGAGGCGCAGCACGGCAGCAGCGGTCTCGTCGCAGGAAGATTCAATGCCGAGGATCGTCAGCGCGCGGGTCATGCGGGGGATGTAGGCCCGGATGGGGAGAATGGGAAGGCTGGGCATGCGTGGGTTGGCGCCCTGCGGCGGGCACGCGTCCGCAAGGGCCTCATCCTGAGCGAAGTCGAAAAACGGGGCGGGGCCGGTGCGCCGAGGATGTCCCGCCCGCGCCCGCCCTTCGACTTCGCTCAGGGTGAGCGCTTTGGGGGGCTGGTCTATTCGTTATCCATCCTGAGCGCGGCAACGAAGGCTTCCTGCGGAATCTCCACCTTGCCGAACTGGCGCATGCGCTGTTTGCCCTTCTTCTGTTTCTCCAGAAGCTTTTTCTTGCGGGTCGCGTCGCCGCCATAGCATTTGGCGGTCACGTCCTTGCGCATGGCCGAGATCGTCTCGCGCGCCACGACGCGGCCACCGATGGCGGCCTGGATCGGGATCTTGAACATCTGGCGCGGGATCAGGTCTTTCAGGCGCTCGCACATCTGCCGGCCCCGGCTCTCGGCCCGGTCGCGGTGGACCAGCATTGCGAGGGCGTCGACCGGTTCTTCATTGACGAGGATCTGCAGCTTGACGAGATTCTCGGCGCGATGGCCGACGATCTCGTAGTCGAAGCTGGCATAGCCGCGGCTGATGGATTTCAGCCGGTCATAAAAGTCGAAAACGACCTCGTTGAGTGGCAGTTCGTATTTCACCATGGCCCGGCCGCCGACATAGGAGAGCTCGGTCTGGATGCCGCGTCGATCCTGGCAGAGTTTCAGGATCGCGCCGAGATATTCATCGGGCGTGAAGATCGTGGCGATGATCCACGGCTCGCGGATTTCGGCGACCTTCACCACATCCGGCATGTCGGCCGGATTGTGCAGCTCGACTTCGGTGCCGTCGGTCATGGTCAGCTCGTAGACCACGCTGGGGGCGGTGGCGATCAGGTCGAGGTCGAACTCGCGGCTGAGGCGCTCCTGGATGATTTCCAGGTGGAGCAGCCCGAGGAAGCCGCAGCGGAATCCCATGCCGAGCGCGGCTGAGGTTTCCATTTCCCAGGTGAAACTGGCATCGTTGAGGCGCAGCTTGCCCATCGCCGCGCGCAGGTCGTCAAAGTCGCCCGCGTCCATCGGGAACAGGCCGCAGAAGACGACCGGCTGGACTTCCTTGTAGCCCGGCAGGGCTTTTTCGCAGGGGCGCTTGTCCTCGGTAATCGTGTCGCCGACTGCGGTTTCGCCGACTTCCTTGATCGAGGCGACGAAATAGCCAACCTCGCCCGGGCCGAGCGCGTCGGTTTCGGTGAGCTTCGGGTTGAATGTGCCGACCTTGTCGATCTCGTAGACGCCGCCGGTGCGCATCATGCGAATCGTCTGCTTCGGCTTCAGCACGCCGTCATGCACGCGGACGACGACCACGACGCCTAGATACGGGTCGTAGTAGGCATCGACAAGCGCAGCTTTGAGCGGCTTGGTGGCGTCGCCCTCGCGCGGCGCGGGCAGGTGCTTGACGATGGCTTCGAGGACATCGGGAATGCCGAGGCCGGTCTTGGCCGAGGTCTCGACTGCATCAGACGTGTCGAGACCGATCAGGTCCTCGATCTGGTCCTTGACACGCTGGACGTCGGCGGCGGGCAGGTCGACCTTGTTGAGGACGGGGAGGATTTCATGGTTCTGGTCGATCGCCTGGTAGACATTGGCCAGCGTCTGGGCCTCGACGCCCTGGCTGGCATCGACCACGAGCAGCGAGCCTTCGCAGGCGGCCAGGCACCGGCTGACTTCATAGGCGAAGTCGACATGGCCGGGCGTATCCATCAGGTTCAGCGTGTAGGTCTCGCCATCCTGCGCCGTATAGGAGAGGCGCACGGTCTGGGCCTTGATCGTGATGCCGCGCTCTTTCTCGATATCCATCGTATCGAGCACTTGTTCGCTCATTTCACGGTCGGTCAGCCCGCCGCAGGCCTGGATCAGGCGGTCAGCGAGCGTCGACTTGCCATGGTCGATATGGGCAATGATCGAGAAATTCCGGATTTTGTCGCGTGGGGTCATCCGGCGCATATAGCGGCGCTTTACCCGCACGGGAAGTGGGCTTGGACGGCATGCCGAATGAGCGGTGGCACGCTGCATCGCAGGCGCCGCTGGCATTTCGCCTTGAAGCTGCCACATGGTTCGCGCAAACATGTTTGTGGCGATGGTGTAGGCGGGCGGCAAAGATTGGGATTCGTGTCTTATGAGCACTGATACAACGGGTCGTCCTCCTTCCTCCCTTCAAGTCGTGGCAGGTCAGCCCAGTCTGACGCCGACTCCTATTCCCGACGCAGAGCAAACGCGAGACGTCCCGGTGTCCGCCAGCACGGACGCAGACATCCTCCAGCGCCAGTTCGCGCGCCGCATGGAAGCCGTGGATACGCGGTGGAGCGGTCGCCAGGCCAATATGCGCGAACAGCTTCAGCACACAAACGAGGTCTGGGACGATATCCAGGCCAGCGAAGAACGCCAGCCGCGCTATTCCTCGCCCTGGTTCTACTGGCCCTTCATGGTGGCGCTGGCCATTGCCGAAGTGCCGATCAACCGTTTCAGTTTCGAGCTCTTCTTCCGCGAGAGCCCCGCTGTGGCCCTGCTGGTCTCGTTCCTGGTCGGCGGCCTGCTGGTGACGCTGGCGCACAGGCTGGGCATGATCATGTGCCGGTTCGGCTACAATGCGAAACGCAAGAACTGGTGGGGCGAGGCGCTGCAGGTCGCGGCTGTCGTACTGCTGATCGTTGCGCTGGCCTATGGCGTGTCGATCCTGCGGCAGGGCTATCTCGCCTTCATCACGCAGCCCGAAATGGGCTTTGGCCAGGCGCTGGAGAACCAGAAATATGGCGGGGCGGCAATCATGGCGCTGAAGGGGGGGCTTGGCCTTGATGGCTGGATCTTCATGCTTATCAATCTCGCGGTGGTGGCTGTCGGCGTGTCGGCGGCGTATTTCTGCCATGACCCGCATCCGGATTTCGAACGGATCGACCGCAAGAAGCACAATCTGGAGAAGCAGGCCGCGAAGATGCAGGCCAAACGCGCCGACGAGGAAGCGGTCGAGAAGCGCCGCTTTGCCAACCAGATGCGCAGGCTCGGCGCCTGAATGAAGCGGATCCTGCTGGCAGTCGCACTTGTCCTCGCGGGCTGTTCAGGTTCTTCCGGTGATGCGCCCAGCGGCACTCAGGCGGCGGGCTATTGTGCCTTCGGGCAGACCTCGTCCCTGTTCCTGATCGACCAGACAACTCCCTATGACGATACCGACCGCGCGGTCATCACCGAGAGCATCGGCACCGTTGTCGACCAGTTGGGCCCCGGCGACCGGATCGTGCTGGCAACTATCGGCGAGCACTACACTCAGTCTTCGCGCCTGATCAATGCTTGCAAGCCGGGCTGTCCAGAGGGGCAGCAGGGCGCACTCGATTCCATGATGGGTGGCTGCAGCAGCATGAAGGCCCTGGCCGACGAACGCCAGTTCATGGGCCAGCTGGCCCAGACACTGGCCCCGGCCGTGCAGGGATCGGCCTCGGCCGACCATTCGGCGATCATGTCGACAATTGCGCAGTGGACGCAGGCACCACCCGGCGACCAGCCGTTCGACCATGTCTATATATTCTCCGACATGCTGGAGAACAGCCAGGCCGTGCCGTGGAGCGAGTTCCGGTCGATGGAACCGGATGCCGCGATGGTGGCGGCAGAGAGGTTTCGCTACCTGCCGGCGGTGCAAGGCGCGGACGTGCGGATTGTCGGCTTCGGCCGCTCGCACAATCCGGGCCGCCCGCCGCTCGACCCGGAACTGGACGCGCGCTTGCGGGGCTTCTGGACCGACTACTTCCGCGCTGGCGGCGCCTCGGTGACATTTGAAGGCGCGATCCGGAACTGAGCGGCAACGGGACATCATGGCGCGTTGTCCAATTCCTGCTATGCAGAGCGCATGATGGAGGATTTCAGATGCGGCGTTCCCTGTTCCCTGCGGCCCTTGCGGGGCCCGTGCTCGCAGCGTGCACTGGCCTGGCGGCAGACTCTGTGACAGAATTGCCCGACGGCGTGCTCTATGCGGGAGCCGCGCAGAATGGCGGGCAGATCGAAATGAATGTGGGCCAAACGCTCCGCATCGAGCTCGAATCGATCCCCACAGCCGGCTACATCTGGGAGATCGAGAACCGGCCTGCCTTCCTTGAAACCGTCGGCGAAGGCGTGCGCCCGACCGATCCGGAATTCCAGAACCAGCCCGGCGTGACCGGCGGCAATCACTATCTTTCGTTTGACCTGCAAGCGGTCGCGCCCGGCAGCAGCACGCTCCACCTGGTCGAGCGCCGCCCCTGGGAAGAGAACGAACCGCCCAGCGACACCTGGAGTCTCGACGTCACGGTCAATCCTGCGCCATAAGGCGGCCCATGGCAGACACACAGACCTCTCCCCAGGCGAAGACCGGCATCACCGATGACGGGTACCTGACCGACAGTTGGTATCTTGCGGCGCCGTCGAGCGAGCTCAAAAAAGGCCAGCAGCACCGGATCATGATGCTCGGCGAGCCCGTCGTCGTGGGTCGCACCCCGGCGGGTGAAGCATTTGCGCTGCGCGATATCTGCCCGCACAGGCTTGTGCCGCTTTCGGCGGGCCAGCAGCTGGAGACAAACGGCGAATGGGCCCTGCAATGCCCCTATCATGGCTGGCGCTTCGGCACGGACGGTGCCTGCAAGCTGATGCCGAGCCTGACCGAGGGCAGCAGCTACGACCCGGGCAAGGTGAAGGTGCGCCGCTACCCGGTGCATGAGGCCAATGGCGCGGTGTACCTTTATGTCGCCGACAATCCGCGCAGTGATGCGCCGCCCGTCGTGCCGCCGCCGCAATTCGGCCCGCTGCCGGACAAGCCCGGTTTCGTCATTCATGACGTGTTCAACGCGCATATGGACGATGCCGTGGTCGGCCTGATGGACCCGGCGCATGTGCCTTTCGTGCATAACCAGTGGTGGTGGCGCCCGCCTTCGGTAGGCCTGAAGCTGAAAGAGAAGCAATTCATTCCGACAGAGCGCGGCTGGGCGATTGAGCGGCATGCGCCGAGCTCGAACTCGAAGCTCTATCGCTGGGTATTCGGCGACAATGTGGAAACGGAAATCCGCTTCCAGCTGCCGGGCTTTCGCTGGGAAATCATTTCCAACGAAAAGACCCGCCTGCTGACGCTGACCTGCCTGACGCCGGAAGCGCCCAAGCGCACGCGCATCACCCAGTTCACCTGGTGGACCGGCGCGCCCCTGCTGAACCTTGCAGTCCCCCTTGCCATCCCGATGGCGAAAAAGTTCCTGCGCCAGGACGGCGACATGGTCGACCTGCAGAACATGGGGCTTGCCCACCAGAAGGCGATGCTCTGGATCGACGATATCGACGTGCAGGCCAAATGGTACCAGCGCCTGAAGCGCGAATGGACCGAGTCCCGCACCGAGGGCCGTGCCTTCGCCAACCCGATCGAGCCGCGTGTGCTCACATGGATGAGTTGAACGTCCCCGCGACGGGAAAGCTGGAACAAATGGGGAAAATGCAAGCTGTCATTAACCTCGACGCCTGATAGGGTATGGCCCATGACAGCGACGATTCGCATTCTCGGTATCGACCCGGGCCTCCGCCACACAGGCTGGGGCGTGGTGGAGCAGACCGGCGCCCGCCTCGTACATGTGGCGCATGGCGTTATCTCGGTCGACACGACCATGGAAATGGCCGCGCGGCTGGCTGGCATATTCACTGCCGTCGCTGAAATCGCTCGCCTGCATGCGCCGCACGCAGCGGGAATCGAGGAAACACTGGTCAATGCAAACCCGCGCGCGGCGCTGAAACTGGGGCAGGCGCGCGGCGCTGCCATGGCCGCCCTGTCGCTGGCGAGCCTGCCGGTGGCCGAATTTGCCCCGCGCAAGATCAAGCTGTCGGTCGTCGGTACGGGCACCGCGGACAAGACGCAGGTCATGTTCATGGTCAAGCGCCTGTTGCCGCGCGCCGGGGAGATGAGGGAAGACGCCGCCGATGCGCTCGCCTGCGCCATCTGCGCCGCGCACCATCTGCCACTCGAGATGAGGCGGGGCGCGGCATGATGATGAACTTTGCATCGTACGGCTCGCCCTTCGACATCGCTCAGGGTGAGCCTGATATGAGCGCTCATCCTGAGCGAAGTCGAAGGATAAGTGCGGGGAGGTCAGAGCCATGATTATCGGACGCCTGACCGGAACGATTGCGGCGCTCGGCCTCGATCATGTGCTGATTGACGTCAACGGCGTCGGCTATGTCTGCCAGGCGGGTACGCGCCTGCTGAGCGTTGTGCATGCAGGCGAGACCGCTGTGCTGCATGTCGAAACGAAAGTGACGGAAGCGGCGATCACGCTTTATGCCTTTGGGACGGACGAGGAGCGCGCCTGGTTCGTGCGCCTGCAGGATGTGCACGGCGTGGCGGGCAAGGCGGCGATGGCCATTCTGGATGCGATTTCACCGGCGGAACTGATGGACGCGATAGCGCTCGGCGATGCCGCAGTGCTGGAGCGGGCCAAGGGCGTCGGCAAGAAACTGGCTGAGCGGATCGTGCTCGACCTGGGCGGCAAGGCGCCGCCCATGGGCCGGTTCGGCAAGTTCGATGCGGCCAGCGCCGCAGGCATGGCGAGCGCGCCTGTGGTGGCAAAAACCGGACCGCGCGGCGAGGCGATCTCGGCGCTGGTTAATCTTGGCTATGGCCAGAGCGACGCGGCACGGGCCGTTGCGGCCGCCGCCTCTGCGGCTGGCGACGCGGACGTCGGTCCGCTGGTCAAGGCGGCGCTGAAGGAACTTAGCCGGTGAGCCGCGAGGGGGAACTGTCCGACCCGAACGCGCAGGGCGGCGATACGCTGGACCGTGCGTTGCGGCCGCAAACGTTCGACGATTATGTCGGCCAGCGCAAAGCCAAGTCGAACCTGAAAGTCTATGTCAAGGCGGCACGCGGGCGCTCGGAAGCGCTCGACCATGTGCTGCTGTTCGGGCCGCCGGGGCTTGGCAAGACGACGCTGGCGCAGATCCTGGCGCGGGAAATGGGCGTCGGCTTCCGGGCGACCTCCGGGCCGGTGATCGCCAAGGCCGGCGACCTCGCTGCGATCCTGACCAACCTCGAACCCAATGATGTGCTGTTCATTGACGAAATCCACCGCCTGCCGGCGATTGTGGAGGAAATTCTCTATCCGGCGATGGAAGATTATGCCCTCGATATCGTGATCGGCGAGGGGCCGTCGGCGCGCTCGGTTCGGCTGGACCTGTCGCCCTTCACGCTGGTTGGCGCGACGACGCGGGCGGGCCTCTTGGCAACGCCCTTGCGCGACCGGTTCGGGATTCCGCTGCGGCTCGAATTCTATGAGCCCGAGGAACTGGCACATATTGTCATGGCAGCGGCGCGCAAGCTCGGCGCGGCGATCACCGAGGATGGCGCTGTCGAGATTGCGGGCCGGGCGCGGGGCACGCCGCGTATCGCGCTGCGCCTGTTGCGCCGCGTGCGCGACTTTGCCGAGTCCGAAGGCGCGAAGATCGATGCCGCCGCTGCCGGCCGTGCGCTGAAGCGGCTGGAGATTGACCAGGACGGCCTCGATGCGCTTGACCGGCGCTATTTGCATGCGCTGGTGCACACTTATGCAGGCGGACCCGTAGGCGTCGAGACTTTGGCTGCCGCCCTCTCGGAAGCGCGTGACGCCGTGGAAGACGTGATCGAGCCCTACCTGATGCAGAAGGGCTATGTCGCCCGCACCCCGCGCGGGCGCACGGCGGCCCCGCTGGCATATGAACGACTGGGATTGCCGGTGCCGGGCGGCGCGCAGTCTGGCCTGTTCGGCGAGAAGTAAGCCTAGGCTGTTTGCTGCATCCGCCAGAGGAGGCCAATGAAGGCACCTTTGATGCGGGGTAGCAGGAAAAGGACTGCGCCGATTGCAAACGCCCCGAGCGCCGAAAGGCTGAGCCAGAGCGGCAGGGCCACCTTCATCGAGACGATGAAAGTCAACGGCGCGAGAAGCGGACCGAGGATCAGCACGGTCAGCCAGGGCGGGCCATCCTCGGCGCGGATCTGGCCCGTTGGTTCGCCGCAATGGGAACAGGTGGGCGCCTGCCGCAGGTAACCGGTAAACAGGCGACCCTTGCCGCAGGCCGGGCAACGTCCGCGCAGGCCGCGTAGTATGGGGGTGAGGGCGGTGCGGGAAGGGGCCGTCATGACGTCTCTGCTTGTTTGCAATGATCGGGCTTCGCATGCGCGCGCCGTTCTGGCCAGATGGCGGTGAAACCGAAAGGCGTTGTGGCGCGTATACAGCGCAGGAGGACTTCACGATGATACGCCACAGCCTGTTTGCCATGATCGCTGCCTTTGGACTCTCTGCCTGCACCAGCCAGCCGGACTACCGCGCCGCTGAAACGGCCCCGCCGACCGTGCCGCAGGTCGACCTGACGCGCTATGCGGGACTGTGGTATGAGATCGCCCGCTATCCCAATGGCTTTGAGAAGAACTGCGCCGGCGTGACAGCGGAATATGTCCAGCGAGCCGATGGCCGGATCGACGTGATCAATACCTGCCACAAGGGCAGCGTGGATGGTCCGGTAGAGGTGGCCAAGGGCGTGGCGCGGGTGATGGAACAGTCCGGCAATGCGCGCCTGAAGGTGAAATTCGCGCCGTCCTGGGTCCCTTTCGCCTGGGGCGATTATTGGATTCTGCATCTCGAGCCAGACTACTCGGCCGTACTCGTCGGTGACCCGAGCGGAAAGTATCTGTGGATACTCGCACGCGAGAAATCTCTCGACGCCGGGATCCTGGCGCGGGTCAAGACCCGCGCAGAAGCGTTGGGGTACGAAACCGGCCCGCTGGAGATGACGGACCAAGGGTGATCTGCTAACGCGGTCGGCATGACCCAGCCGATCCTCGACGCCAAGAATTTCGATGACCACCGCCAGCACTGGATCACAGTGCGTGTCTATTACGAAGACACCGATTTCACGGGCATGGTCTATCACGCCAATTATTTGCGTTTCTTCGAGCGGGGCCGGTCGGATCATTTGCGCGATGCGGGGATTTCTCACCAGTCGCTGCTGGACCGTGAGGATCCTGCCGCCTTCACGCTGACCAATGTGAATGTCAGCTACAAACGCCCCGCGAAGGTGGACGACCTGCTGCACATCCGTACGCGCTATCTGGGCATGGATGGGCCACGAATCCGGTTCGAGCAAGCCTGCCTGCGAGACGGCCAGTTGATTTCCGAAGCTGAGATCACCGCAGTCATGATCCATGCTGACGGGCGCCTGCGCCGCCCGATCCGTGAAGTGGCCGAGCACCTAGAAGCCTTCGTCTACACGGCATAAGCGCACTGTAATTCAACAATATTTCGGGACAATCGCCTGCCGTCACGGCGGCAGGCCAGACTTTTGCTTGCCCACCACTTGTATTTCGATATATCTAAAAATATTTTATGTTTAGATATATCGGAAAGGCGTATCTATGAGAGATCAACATTCACATGACAGGCCTGCTCTGTCAGGCGAACTTTTGGACAATGACGATGGATTCGGCCGCCACAGGCGCCAGAATAAAGGAGACAGTATGCACGGATGCAATGGAGAAGGGCGCCGCGCGCGCTGGCACATGAAAATGGCAATGGGCGGCGGACACCGTCATGGTCGCGGAGGCCAAGGCCGGGGCGGACGCCGCGGTGGCAGGCCGCTTGGTCACGGCGACCTTCGTCTCCTCATCCTCAGCCTGATCAACGAGACGCCGCGCCACGGCTATGACATGATCCAGGAAATCGAGACGCGCACCGGCGGCACCTACAAGCCGAGTCCGGGCGTCATGTATCCGGCGCTGGAAATCATCCAGGACCTTGGCTGGGCCGAAGTGCGCACCGAGGACGGAAAGAAGACGTTCCACATCACGGCTGACGGCAAGGCTGAGCTTGAGCGCGAAATGGAGACCGAGGGCGCGATCCATGCGCGCCTCGCTGACCTGCTGCAAGCCGAGGAAGATGTCGATCCGACTGACGTGCGTACCGCGATGCACCGGCTGCGGCATGCCATCGTAAAGTCGGCGCGTGACCGGCTTGCTGACGACGCCCGGCAACGCCGGATCGTGGACATCCTGAACGCCGCCCGCGACGAAATTGCGTCGCTGGACTAGCACTACAGCCTGCGAAAACCTGAGCGGGGCTCCCGAAGGGGCCCCGTTCTGGATATCTCGAAGGTCAGAAGTGGATTTCGGCCGAGACAGGCAGGTGATCGGATAGCTGAAGCGCGTGGCTGCGTCGGTGTTCGAGGCTTACCAGGTCGGAATAGACGATATGATCGAGATCGCGCTGCGGGCGCCAGGATGGAAAGGTCGGGATTTGCGGATGATTGGCAATCTGGGCCCGGTTCGCCTCGGCGAACGCCTCGAGATGAGTGGAACTGTTCGTACAGTTGAAGTCGCCAACGACCAGGAACGGGTTCTTCCGGGGCAGGTGCTGGCCGATGGCTTCGAGCTGTTGGGCCTGGTCGTCGCGGCCAAGGCTGAGGTGCAGGTTTGCGACTGAAATCCCCTGTCCCACATGCACATTGGCGATGAGGCAGCCGCGCCCCTTCACACGTCCCGGCAGCTTGAAATCATGGATATCAGACAGGGCGTGCCGACTGAGAATGGCGTTGCCATGTTGTGAGATGCCGGGGATCGTCCGGTTGCGCTGAACCGCGACGTGGGAATGGCCCGACAAGGTCGCAATCTGCTCGGCCTGGCAGGAAAATCCGGATCGGCGCCCCCCCAGATCGACCTCCTGCAGGCAGACCACGTCGTAGGTTCTGACGATTTCCGCTATTTTTTCCAACGTCGAGCGCTTGGCGCTGGTATTGAACACCTGATGATGCGCGCGGGTCAGGTATTGTGAATACCGGGTCGTGCCAATGGCGGCCTGGATATTCCAGGTCAGGATTTCGAGAGAGTGGCTCATATTGCTCATATGGCGGCTGGAACACAAGGTTCCATCCGGCGTTCGGCAGTACGCGTTGAAGGGGACCGCCTTGCTACCAAGTTCACTTGTCTTTGCCCTCCATATCCTGATCTCGGTTGGCCTGACCTTCCGGTTGCTCTACCGCAAGCTGGCGGTCAGCACGACGCTGGCCTGGATCATTATCCTGTTCTCTCTGCCTTATTTCGGGATATTCTTCTACTTCCTGTTCGGCGACCACCGGATGGGACGCAAGCGCCTCAGACAGGGCGCGCGGATCCGGCAATTCTACTCGCGCCGTTATGGCATCACCGAAGACCCCTTGCAGGACGTGGTGCTCGAAGCCTCGCACACGATGCGGGCGCTCAGCCAGAGCGTAGCGACCCATTCCGGTTTCCCGGTGACCCACCACAACAAACTGGAACTGCTCGAAGACGCAGGCCGCATACTCGACCGGATTGTCGCCGATATCGATCAGGCGACCAATACATGTTTCCTCGAATTCTACATTGTCGAGCCGGAAGGCCGCGTGATCGCCGTGATGGAAGCACTGGTGCGGGCCGCCAAGCGCGGGGTCGACTGCAATCTCCTGGCAGACAGTTTCGGCAGCAAGGCGCTGTTCCGATCAAGCTGGCTGCAGCGTTTGCGTCAGGCGGGCGTGGACGTGGAAGCCTCGCTGCCGGTCGGCCTGATCAAGTCGCTGTCCCAGCGCTCCGACCTGCGCAACCATCGCAAGCTGATCGCGATCGACCAGGCGATTGGCTATATTGGCAGCTTCAACCTGGTCGATCCGAAATTCTTCAAGAAGAACAAGTCAGTGGGTGAGTGGGTCGACACGATGTTCCGGCTGGAGGGGCGGATCGTCGATTCGCTCGGTTGTGTGTTCAATGCTGACTATCTATTCGACTGTGTGGGCCTCGACGTTGACCGGGAGGCGCTGCGCGACCTGCCGACCGACCGCCCGGAAGTGGCGCCGGCGGGGGACGTGGCGCTGCAATTGTTACCGTCCGGACCGGAAACGCGCGACAGCCCGATCCATGAATGGGTCGTCTCGGCCATCTTCGCCGCCCATTCGCGCGTGTCGATTATCACGCCCTACTTCATCCCTGATGAGGCGCTGACACTGGCGCTGAAAGCGGCCCGCAAGCGAGGCGTTGCCGTAGATGTGATCGTACCCGAGCAAATCGATTCGAAGCTCGCCCAGTTTGCCAGCGAGTCTGTGTTCGAGGAACTCCTGGCCGCCGATATCCGTATTGCGCGCTATTCGGACGGCCTGTTGCACACGAAGTGCGTGCTCGTAGATGATACGATTTCGATGGTCGGAACGGTCAATATGGACACGCGCAGCTTCTACCTGAATCTCGAACTGACCCTGATCGCTTATGACCGGGTCGTATCCGGCCAGTTGGACGAGATGCGCGAACGTTATCTTGACCGATGCACCTATATCGATCCCGAAGCCTGGGCCAGGCGATCGAACTGGCGGCGTATGACAGAGAACATTCTGCGCCTCGCTGCGCCGATCCTCTAGACCCGTTTGCCGCGTCATTGCTGCAGTGCAGCGAACCCAGCGGTCGGCCACCAATCCTTAACCAAACGCCCCTATCGGTTAACCAGCTGCGGAAACTCGCGGGCCTGCCGTGTTTCCGCCAGATTTGGTGTGGAAACAGGGGCAGACGCCGAGGCCCCCGCCGACGGCACAGACTCATATGCGGTGCGCTTGCAGCCCGCAGACTTCAAGGAGCAGGGAATCTCATGGAATCCGAAGCGATTGGCACGGCCGCCAGCAATAGTGACTTTTCGCTACTCTCACTGGTTTTCGATGCAGACCCGATTGTCAAACTGGTGCTCCTGTGTCTGCTGGCCTCCTCGGTCTGGTCGTGGATGGTGATCGCCGAAAAAACGTTCTCGCTCGGCAGTGCCCGCAAGAAAGCCAAGCAATTCGAAGCCGCATTCTGGAGCGGTCGCACGGAAGATTTCGACATGCGCCCCGGCCAGGTCGCTGGCGACGCAGCCAGCCGCGTCTTTGCGTCGGCTGCGCGCGAGTGGTCGGATGCAAAGCGCGGGCAACCGCAACCGGCCGAGGCAGCCGCGCTCGTCGGCCGGGCGGAGCGATCCATGCGCGCGACGGTCGACCGCGAACTCGGCAAGGCCGGTAGCGGACTTGGCGTGCTGGCAACGATCGGTTCAGCGTCGCCCTTTATTGGCCTGTTCGGCACCGTGTGGGGCATCATGAACGCCTTCCTCAATATCGCTGCCCAGCAGGACACCAGCCTCGGCACAGTAGCCGGCCCGATTGCCGAAGCCCTGTTCGCGACCGGCATGGGTCTTGTGGCCGCTATCCCGGCCGTTATTTTCTACAACAAGTTCACGGGCGACCTGACCAAGTTCGGCGACCAGCTCGACACATTCTCGCAGGATGTCCTGGTGCGCCTGTCGCGCCGTGCGTCCGACGCAGCGAGGGACTAGGGCATGGGACTCATCCTCGGATCCGGCGGCAAGGGCGGGCGGCGCGGACGCCGCGCGCTGAATGCCGAAATCAACGTCACACCCTTTGTCGACGTCATGCTGGTGCTGCTGATCGTGTTCATGATCACTGCGCCCCTGCTGGTGCGCGGCGAGGATGTCGCCCTGCCGAAGACCGTATCCGGGCCGATCAAGACCGAGCCGAACGATGCGCCGCTGGCAATCTCGGTAAAGGCTGACGGCACCATATTCATTCAGAACACGGAAGTGACCGTGGATGAGCTCGGCGCGAAGCTCGCCGCTATCATCGGCGAAGGCTACGAGCAGCAGATGTACCTGCGCGCCGACGAGTCCGTTCCCTATGGCAGGATAATGGAAGTGACGTCCGAAGTGCGCGCGGCCGGCTATACGCGCCTCGCCTTCGTGACCGAGCAGAAGAAATAGCGAGGGCCTTCAGCACCCATGCTTCGCGGTTTCACCCTTTCGGCCCTTCTCCACGCGAGCGTGCTCGCGCTGGCAGTCATGTCGTGGCCGAACCAGAAATCCGAGTGTGACAAGGCGATCGCCAAGCTCGAACGCGACGAGCCGGGCCTCGGCCCGGTCGATATCCTGATGCGCCTGCCCGAATGTGCGAGCGCAATCGATGTGCCGATCGAATTTCTCGACATCGGACTCGTCACCAATGTGAGTGCGATCCAGAAGGCCGAGCCCGAACCGGAAGCCGAACCGGTGCCGGAAGAAGCGCCCGAAGAAGAGGCGAAACCAGACGACCAGAAAGACCTCACGGCTGACGAAGTCGATGCCAATGACACCCGCGCTGAGGAACCGAGCGAGGATGACATTGTTGTAGAAGACGAGAAGGCTGAGCCGGATCCTGAGCCTGCGCCCGTCAAGGAGCCGGAAAAGAAGAAGCCGGAGCCGAAGAAGGAAGAGAAACTGGTCCAGAAGACGAAGCCGAAGACCGAGTCCGATGACCTCGATTTCCTCAACGATTTCGAAGACGTGCTGAAGACCAAGGCCCAGAACGAGCGCAAGGCGCCCCCGGCGCAGGAGCCGCCACGCATCCAGAAGCCCGTGCTGGCCGATGCCCAGCAACCGCGCAAGGGCGCGGGTGAGCGGACCGGTAACACTGCGTCGCTGCAGGCGGCCGTGCGCCGGCAGATCGGCTATTGCTGGAACGGGATCGACGACCTGCCCAAGGAAGACCAGATCAATGTCGTGGTGCGCCTGAAGCTGGCCCGCGATGGCAGCCTGTCGAACTCGGCGGAACTGATTTTGCCAAAGTCGCGGCCCATTGGCCGGTCGGGCATTCCGGTTGACCTTGCCCTCCGGGCAGTGCGCAAGTGCGCGCCATACAAATTGCCTGCAGACGATTACGACCAATGGCAGGAAATCGACGTGACAATCGGGCCGGAGAACTGAGCGGCCCCCAAAAGTTTCAAGGAGACTATCGAATGAAACGTATCCTGATGGCGCTGGCAACAGCGTTCCTGCTGGCCACGAGTATAGCCCTGCCATCTGCGGCCCAGCTGCAGGTGCGTGTCACGGACGGCAATTTCACGCCAACGCCGCTGGCCATTCCGGACTTCCAGATTTCCGGGGCCGACGCCGCGATGGCCAAGCAGATCAGCGACGTCGTGCGCGCCGATCTCGCCTCGACCGGCCTGTTCGAAATGCAGAACCCGGCCTCATTTATCCAGAAGGACCTTTCGCTGGACGTGCAGCCGCGCTTTGCCGACTGGAAGATCATCAAGACCGACGGCCTGGTCGTCGGTGCCTATGAAGAACTGCCAGACGGCAAGATCGCCGTCTCGTTCCGCCTGTGGGACGTCTATGCCGGCGAAGTCATGCGCATCAATGGCCAGCCGGGCCGCCGCCTGACCACGACGCCGGACAACTGGCGCCGCATTTCCCACAAGATCGCCGACTCGATCTACCAGCGCCTGACCGGCGAAGACCCGTATTTCGACACGCGTATCGTCTATATTGCCGAGACCGGTCCGAAACTGGCCCGCGTGAAGCGCCTCGCCATCATGGATAGTGACGGCGCCAACCAGCAATACCTGACGCCCGGCCGCAACACGGTTCTGACACCGCGTTTCTCGCCGTCGGCTCAGGAAATCACCTACATGTCCTATGAAGGTGGCAAGCCGCGCGTCTATCTCTTCAATATCGAGACTGGCCGCCAGGAATTGCTCGGCAATTTCCCGGGCATGACCTTTGCTCCCCGCTTTTCGCGGGATGGCCAGAGTGTGCTGATGACCCAGGCCGAGCGCGGCAATTCCGACATTTACATCATGAACCTGCGGACCCGGGAATCGCGCCGCCTGACCGATCATCCGGCTATTGATACATCACCCTCGATGTCACCGGACGGCAATTCCATCGTCTTCACATCAGACCGGGGCGGCAGCCCGCAGCTTTATATCATGAACGCCGATGGCAGTCCGCGTACCTGCCCGTCGGGCGGTCGCGATTCGGCCTGCCGGATCACGTTCGGCAAGGGCAGCTATTCCACGCCCGTGTGGAGCCCGCGCGGTGATCTCGTGGCCTTCACCAAACAGTCTGGTAGCCGGTTCTATATTGGCGTGATCGGGACTGACGGCAAAGGCGAGCGCCTGCTCACCGAAGCCTATCTTGATGAGGGTCCGGACTGGTCGCCGAATGGCCGCGTGATCGTTTATTTCCGCGAATCTCGTCCAGGCGCGGGGCCCCAGCTCTGGTCTGTCGACCTTTCCGGACGCAACGAACAGCGTTTGCAGACGCAAACCGACGCGTCAGACCCGGCCTGGTCGCCGCTTCTGCAATAATATTAGCAGTTAAAGGCCCCCGGAATGGTCCGGGGGCGTTGCTTTCAGGAGACATGGCGACAAATTTGTGCAAAACGACGCACGGTTAAGTCACCGCCCGATTGTCGCCTGATTTCGGTCAGATTATGGAATCACCAACGCGCTAGTCGTCAACACGTTGACAAAACGCCCGCCGCAAGGCGTCAATATCGCTCTAAGGACATCCAGGGGAGTCTTAGCAATGCAAAAGTCACTGAAACTTACCGCCGCCGCCGTCGTACTGATTTCGCTCGGCGCCTGCGCTTCCAAGCCCGCGCCTGTCGTTGAAGATACGACGCCGGTTGAAGTCGTCGACACGACTCCAGCGCCTACTGCACCTGTTGTCGAAGAAGTCGTGAAACCTACCGGCCCGCTGGCTGGTTCGCTCGACGATTTCCGCGTCAACGTTGGTGAGCGCGTTTATTACGACCTCAACAACTACCGTCTTGATGCCGACGACCAGGAAATCCTGAAGCGTCAGGCTGCCTGGCTCGCATCCTATCCGAGCGTCCGTATCCTCGTGGCGGGTAACTGCGATGAGCGCGGCACACGCGAATACAACCTCGCGCTTGGCGAACGCCGCGCGTCGGTCGTGAAAGACTACCTCGTCAGCCTCGGCGTTGATCCTTCGCGGGTCGACACGATCTCGTACGGCAAGGAGCGCCCGATCGCTGCTGGCAGCGACGAGCAATCCTGGGCCCTGAACCGCAACGGTTTCACGCAAATCGTTTCCGGCTCGACCAGCTAAGCTGTTCTGCTGAACGGTCTACAATAAGCAGCCGGGTGCCTTATTTTGGCCCCGGCTGTTTTTGTATGGTGGCGACCAAACTGCGCGGAGATATTGCATTCATGTTCAAAGCCCCGGCTCTCGCCCTTGCCTGCCTTGTGCTCACCGCGACACCGGCGATGGCGCAGCGTAATGCGCCAATCTCGCAGGGTGTCACTAGTTCCGACCTGGCTGCGCAGGTGACGACGGTTCGCCAGCAAAATGCGGACCTGAAGGTTCAGGTGAACAACCTCCTCGGTGACATCATGACCCTCACGGGCCGGGTCGAGACGATGGAATTCCAGCTCTCCCAGGCGCGTGACCAGAATGCCGCCCTCCAGCGCGACAATGAATCTCTCTCAGACAGTATCGGAGAATTGCGCACGCAGCTCGAAGCGCAGGGCCGTACCCTGTCTGCCCTTGAAGCCCGCCTTGGCGGCGACCCGGCCTTTGCAGACCCTGCCGCTGAGGCGGAATCCGCCTATCCCGGTTCGGCGCAGAGCGGCGATTATTCCGCTGGCTCGCCGTCGTCACCTGCGTCTGGCAGCCTCGGCAATTCCGGGCCGACCCGGCTGATCACGCCGACAAATGAATCGTCCGCGTCTGGCCTCGCCAACAGCGCTTCCGGCATGCGTCAGTCGTCGACTCCGATTTCGAACAACCCGTCAGAAGACGGGCTGAACCTCCCGTCCGGATCGCTCGGCACCATTTCGGCCAGCAATCTGCCGGGCCAGGCCGGCCCGCTGTTTGCCGCCGCCAAATCGAAACTGATCCAGTTTGACTATGCCGGTGCAGAGGCGGCCTTCCGCCTGTTTCTCGAGAAGTTCGGCAATGATCCGCAAGCAGGCGAGGCCCACTACTGGCTGGGCGAGACGCTGTACCAGCAGAAAGCCTATGCTGACAGCGGCGCCGCTTATACGACGATGATCCGGTCATTCCCGAACGATCCGCGCGCGCCTGACGCGCTGGTGAAGCTGGCCCGGGCCATGCGCCTCATTGGCGACAAGGAGAAGGCCTGCCTCGCGCTCGACACGTTGCCGAAACGCTACCCGAATGCTTCGGGCGTGACGCGCGACCTGTCGGCGGTCGAGCGGACCAAGTCCGGGTGCGACAACTAGAGACGCTGACGCCTGCTTTCGCAGCCTTTGACCGGCTGTGCCCGGCGGCGACCGACCCGGTCGGGGTCGCCGTGTCCGGTGGCAGCGATTCCCTCGCGCTCCTGCATCTTTCCCACGACTGGGCGCTGGCGCGTGGCCGCGACCTCATCGCATTCACATTTGATCATGGCCTGCGCGATGCGTCTGCCGGCGAGGCGGCGCGGGTCGGCGAAATTTGCCGCGCGCTCGGGAGGCGTCACGAGACACTGTTGTGGGACGCCCCGATCAATCGTCAATCCGCCGCCCGCCGGGCCCGGCATGCGGCCCTTGCCCGCGCGCTGAAGGCGCAAGGCGGTGCGGTCCTGCTGACAGGCCACACGGCCGACGATCAGGCCGAGACCTTCCTGATGCGGGCCCGGCAGGGGTCGACCTGGTATGGTCTTGCCGGCATGCAGGCCGTCTCGCCGTCGCCGGTGTGGCCTGAAGGGGAGGGCGTGCGGATCGCCCGGCCGCTCTTGACCGCACGCCGCAGCGATTTGCGACACGTGCTGACATCGCGGGGCGCAGGCTGGGTCGAGGACCCGACGAATGACAATCCGCTCTACGAGCGGGTAAGGATGCGGCAATTGCTGACCGCCTCTCCTGGGCTGTATCTGCGGATTTCGCGCTGCCTGGCAGATCTCACCGGCTTGCGGGCGGTCGAGGATGTGCGTCTCGGGCGCTGGCTGCGCGACCATGTTCGCGTCTCCGGCACGGCCCTAATACAGGCGGACATGACGATGCTGGGGCCGGAAAGCGCTGCGCGCGGATTGGGCATCCTGATCCAGGGCGTGACCGGCCGGGAGACCCCACCACGGCGGGAAAACCTGCAGTCACTCGCCGACCGGGTGCAGTCTCCCAGGGCATTCGCCGGTGCGACATTGGGCGGCGCGAAGGTTAGCCGGCAGGGTGCAATTGTTCACCTTGTCCCGGAAACGGGGCTGGATGGCCCGGATCCATTGCTGATCCGGCGTCTAGCCGATTTGCAAGACCTGCTCGTCGGCCAGGCGTGACAATTGCTGCATGTTAAGCGGAAAGGAGTCGTTTTTGTGTACTGCTGCTCCTATGTTAGAGCTCAGGAACACTAAAAAATTGAGAGACCGAATATGAACGTGCGCAATCTTGCCATCTGGGGGGCCATCGCCCTGCTTGTCATCGGCATGGCCGTCGCCATGGGCGGGACCTCTGAAGCAGACCATGCCGACAAGGCAAAGCTGTCTGAAATCTACAAGCTGATCGATGGCGGCGAAGTGGTCGAGGCGACACTCGGCGACCAGCAGATCGTCGTGAAGACGACCGACAACCGCACGCTTGTCAGCGAACTGCGCGGCCTCGACATGGAAACCCAGGGCATCCTCGTCAAACAAGGCGTGCCGTTCACGATCGATGCTGACAGCGGCCGCAACAATTTTGCCTCGCTGATCTTTTCAATCCTGCCGATCGTCCTGATCGTCGGCTTTGTCTTCTTCATGATGCGCCAGATGCAGGGCGGCGGCGGACGCGGGGCGATGAGCTTCGGCAAATCGCGCGCCCGCCTGCTTACAGAAAAGCATGGTCGCGTCACGTTTGACGATGTCGCTGGCGTGGACGAAGCCAAGGAAGAGTTGCAGGAAATCGTCGAATTCCTGCAGGACCCGTCCAAGTTCCAGCGCCTCGGCGGCAAGATCCCGAAGGGTGCCCTTCTGGTCGGCCCTCCCGGTACAGGCAAGACGCTTCTCGCCCGCGCTGTGGCTGGCGAGGCTGGCGTGCCATTCTTCACGATTTCCGGTTCCGACTTTGTCGAAATGTTTGTCGGCGTCGGCGCCAGCCGCGTGCGCGACATGTTCGAACAGGCCAAGCGCTCGGCCCCTTGCATCATCTTCATTGACGAGATCGACGCGGTTGGCCGCTCGCGCGGCGCAGGCCTCGGCGGCGGCAATGACGAACGCGAGCAGACCTTGAACCAGCTCCTCGTCGAGATGGATGGCTTTGAAGCCAATGAGGGCATCATCCTTGTTGCCGCGACTAACCGACCTGACGTGCTGGACCCGGCGCTGCTGCGTCCCGGTCGTTTCGACCGCCAGATCACGGTCGGCAATCCTGACATTATCGGCCGCGAGAAAATCCTGCGCGTCCATATGCGCAATGTGCCCCTGGCCAAGGACGTTGACACCAAAACGATCGCGCGCGGCACGCCGGGCTTTTCGGGTGCCGACCTTGCCAACCTCGTCAACGAAGCCGCCCTGCTGGCCGCCCGTCGCGGCAAGCGTGTCGTGGCGATGGCAGAGTTCGAGGATGCCAAGGACAAGGTCCTGATGGGACCGGAACGCCGCTCCATGGTGATGTCTGAAAAGGAAAAAGAGCTGACGGCCTGGCATGAGGCCGGCCACGCCATCGTGGCGATGAAAGTGCCGTCGGCCGATCCGGTGCACAAGGCCACCATCATTCCGCGCGGACGTGCGCTGGGCATGGTCATGCAGCTGCCGGAAGACGACAAACTGTCCATGTCCAAGATCGAGATGACCAGCCGCCTGGCCATTATGATGGGCGGACGCGTCGCCGAGGAACTGAAGTTCGGCCATGACAATGTCACAGCCGGTGCGGCTTCGGACATCCAGCAGGCGACCCGCCTTGCCCGGGCGATGGTCACGCGCTGGGGTTTTGCCGACGATATCGGCCCGGTCGATTATGGCTCTGACCAGGGCGACGTGTTCCTTGGCCAGCAGCTGATGCAGTCGTCGCATATCTCGGAAGAGACCTCGCGCAAGATCGAGGAAGAAGTCCGCAAGCTGATCCAGACCGGCATGGACGAAGCGCGCCGCATCATGACCGAAACGCGGTCCGACTGGGAAGCGATTGCCAATGGCCTGCTGGAATATGAAACGCTGAGCGGCAACGAGATTGCCGAGCTGCTGAAGGGCAACAAGCCGTCCCGGCCTGACCTTGGCGACGATGATGCCGGCCCGGCTTCGGCTGTCCCGGTCATCGGCAAGCGCCGCAAGCCGAAGGGCGATACCGGCCTTGGCGACCCCGAGCCGAGCCCAGCCTGATTGCGGCAGACTAAATGATTGCATCGAGGCGCAGCCTGTTTAGGCTGCGCCTCATGCTTTTGCGCTCCAGTCTTTTCTGTCTCTTCGCCCTTTCGCTGACATCGTGCCGGCAATCACCGGAATCCCAGTTCTGGGACCGCCTGGCGCTGCTGTGTGGTCAGGCATTTGAGGGGGCGATCGTCAGCCAGGACGTGGCTGATGATGCCTGGCGGGCGGAGCGTGTTGTCATGCATGTGCGCGACTGTTCGACATCGGAAATCCGTATTCCGCTGGCGGTTGGCGATGATCGCTCCCGCACCTGGGTATTGACGCGGGACAAGGGCACGCTGGGCCTGCATCATATTCACCTGCATGAAGACGGCAGCGAGGACGCTTTGAGCGGCTATGGCGGCAGGGTGCTGGCGGCAGGCAGCGGTTCGCGCCAGGACTTCCCGGCTGACGCCGCAACAAAAGCCCTGTTCGACCGCGAAGGCATTCCGGTTTCAATCGCGAATGTCTGGGCCATCGAGGTCCGTCCGGCAGACGCGGTATTCGCCTATGAACTGGCGCGTCCCGGGCGTTTCTTCCGGGTGGAGTTCGATACGTCGAAGCCGGCTGACCCGCCGCTGCCGCACTGGGGCGCCGACGATTAGGACAGGTCGGCTGGCCCCTTCTTCCGATGCCGCGCCTTGTGTGACGGGATCAGGTGTGGGGCGACGCGCAGGGTGCGGGTGGCGACGGAGATCTCGGCGAGGAAATAGACGAGCCCGGCGATGAGAACGCCCATGGAGGCGACAAACAGCGCGGCAACCGCGTTGGACACATCCATCTTCACCACCTGGCCAGTGAACAGCGTCACGACCACGAGGCAGATCAGCAGCGCCGACAGGGTCGACAGGATGACGGCGCGGTTGATCAGGATCATCCGTTTGTCGATGGCCGCGAGCTCCGGCACGTGAATCTGGCGGGCCGGCTCATCCAGTTCGGCCATGTAGCCTTCCACCTTGCGCCAGCGGTCGACCACGCGGCTCAGGCGATTGGCCATGACATTGAGGAATGCGCCGATGCCTGCGAGCAGGAAGACCGGCGCGATGGCGAGCTGGATGATGTGGGCGATATCGGACGGAATGGATATGGGCATGCCGCAAGGCTTGGCCGTGGCCGGCGCTGACGTCAACCCGCTGTTGTGTCAGGCCGTGGCGCTGGGGCGGGCGGAGACGGCGGCGTGCCAGCGGGCGAGGTGGGTGAGGCCGTCTTCGGGGGGCACGCCGACCAGGCCGGCACCGAAATCATAGGTGGCGAGGGCCACGGCATCGACGACGCTATAGGTATCGCCGGCGATGAAGTCATTTTCCGCCAGCTGGTCGTTGAGCAGCTTGTAGCCCATGGCGGTGCGCACGCGGTTTTGCGCGGCGGCTTCGGGGATCTGGCGGATCAGTTTTGCCGTCAGCGGATGGCCGTGGACCCAGACCATGCCGATCGGCACCATCAGGTTCAGCTCGACCCGGCGCAGGCACATCTCGATGATGGCGCGCTGTTTCGCGCCGGTGCCGAACAGAGGCGGCTCGGGATGCAATTCCTCGAAATAGCGGCAGATGGCGACGCTTTCGGAAATGCAGGTGCCGTCGTCGAGTTCGAGAATGGGAATGCCGCCGGTGGGGTTTTTCTCGAGGAAATCAGGCTGGCGGTTGCGGCGCTTGAGAATGTCCACGGTTTCCATGGGCACGCTGATGCCCTTCTCGGCGAGGAAGATGCGGACGCGGCGCGGGTTGGGCCCGCCGGGATAGTCATACAGGATCATGTCGCCAGCCTAGCGCGGGCAGGCCGGGGCAGGGAAGGGGTCACGCCAAGGCAGGGCCCAGCACTAGCGGCCGCAGGCCCGGGGGGCGGCGGCAGGAGGGGGGTGATGTGGGTGTGGTGCGGGGGTGGCGCGCCCTCAGGACGTGTCTGCGAAGGGTGTGGGCCGGGCGTGGCCGGTCCACGAAATGTGCACGGAAGATGCCCGGACAGGGCCCGCAGAGGCACGCGGCCGCGGGCACGGCAAGGCGGGCCCACGCAAATTGCTTCGGTGGCGTGTAGGCATAGGTGCCCTCGGGCGCCGGGGCGTCGGCCATGGCGGTGATGTAGACATTGCCGCTGCGCGAGCAGACGGCGATCAGCGGGCCGCGCCCGCTGAACCTGATCCAGCGCTGCAGGCCCCAGAGCTGCAGCTAGACATAAGGCCACAGCCAGACCGGCAATGCAGAGAAGATGCGATGGCGCGTCGCGGGGTGCATGGCGCGCAGTATACGCGACGCCGGGAGGGGGGTGGAAAGGCGCGGGCAAATCCCGCTTGGCTGTGCGGCTTGCGTGGGGACGGGGGAAGTGAGAGCCTTGGCAAAAGGGCGGGGGAGGCAGACGCAATGACGGCACTCTTTTTCTGGGCAGCGGCGGGCGTGGCGGTGCTCACCGTGGCGATCCATGTCTTTCTCGGCGGGGCCAAGTTCGTGCGCCCGTTCCTGGCAGTGGACATGGAGCCCGGCCTGAAATGGCTGGCCTACTTGATGTGGCACCTCGGCACGGTGTCGACCGTGTTCGTCGCGGCGGGCTTCGCGGCGGGCGCGCTGGACCCGGCGCACAGGGACTATGCCGCCATTGCCACGACAGGCGCGGCCGGCTTTGTCGGCGTGGCCCTGTTCACCGCCTTGAAATCCGGCCTGTCGCTCCGGCGGTTCCCGGTGATCCCGATGTTCAGCCTCGTGACCGGGCTGGGGCTGGCGGGGCTGTTCGCCTGATATGCGGGCTGGCCACAATGCCGCTTGCCGGGCGGGGCAGGCGGGCGTAGATCGCGGCTGCCGCCGACCGATGAGATTTTCGCAACCGGGCGGCGGAGCGATGACCCCCACGCCATGACTGACCCGCTATTTGACTGCGTGTCCTGCGGCGCCTGCTGTTTCAGCAGGAACCCGCGCTACCTAGCCCTGTTGCCGTGGGACGCCTCGCGCGACCTGCCCGAAGCCGGCCTGTTCAGCGAGGGAGGGCAGCGTTTCGTCAAGTTCGAATGCGGCCATTGCGTGCATTTGCAGCTGGGCGACGGAAAGGCCGTGTGCGGCGTGTATGAGGATAGGCCCGAAGCCTGCCGCGCCTTCCGGGCGGGCAGTTTCGAATGCATCAAGGCGCGCCGCGCCAACGGGATCATGGGCGAGCGTGTGCGCGACAGGGACGGGGAGCCGGCCTAGGCCCAGAGCCTGGGCTGGGCGGCGATGACGCCGGGGGCGCAGCCTTCGTCCCATGGGAACAGCCCGTCGAGCAGGCCGGGCCAGACGAGCTGGATCATGGCGGGGTGGCCGGACTGGCCCTGGCGCTGCCAGAACCAGTCGGCCAGAACCGCATAGGTGGTGAACAGGCCGTCATGGCTGGCCTTCTTGCCGAAACAGTCGAAATCCTCGCTGAGGCCGTGCCAGCGCTGGTCGCCTTCGACCTTGCGGCCCGCTTTCACCTGGCGGAAGACCTCGCCCAGCATGTCGTGCATCACGTCGCGGTGGAGGCCGAAGACGATGAATTCCGGCGCGCCCAGCGTCTGCGTGAAGCCGACGGAATAGGAGAAATTGGGGCGGGCAAGCTCCGGGTCGAAGACGTGCTGGCTGTGCCAGCCATGGGTTTCCACATCCTCCAGCAGGCGGCGCGTTGCGGCGGAGAGTTCGCTCTCGGTCATGGCGGTGATGACGCGTTGCGCCGGGCCCGGGGTCAAGCCGCGCGAGGCCAACCTGTCCGAGATTTAAGGTGGGGGGTGGGCCATGGGTCGGACTTTCCCCACGTGCCCGAGGTGAGTATTGTATAAGGCCCCGCCCCGCGCTTGCGCTTGGGCCTGCTCCGGGCAATCGCAGTGCGATTGCTGATTCCTCCGCAGCTTCGCAGGGGTCACCCGGGGGAGGGCTGGGTGTAAGAAGGGGGAGTTGGGGTTTGGGCAGATCACCGGACAATGCGGCGGTTTAGGCCCTATCTCGCAAACAGCTGGCCGATGTCGGCGAAGGCTTTCAGCTCGATGGCGTTGCCGGAGGGGTCGTGGAAGAACATGGTCGCCTGCTCGCCGGGCTGGCCCTTGAAGCGGACATAGGGAGCTATCAGGAATTCGACCTGGCCTTCAAGGCGCGCGGCCAGCGCCTGCCACTCATCCATTGGTAGGACGAGGCCGAAATGGCGCACCGGCACGCCATGCCCGTCAACTGTGCTGGTGCCGGTGGGGGCGCACTGGTCTGGCGCCAGATGGGCGACGATCTGGTGGCCGTGGAAATCGAAATCCACCCATTCGGGCGAGCTGCGCCCCTCGGCGCAGCCGAGTAGGCCGCCATAGAAGGCGCGGGCGGCGTCAAGGTCGTGGACCGGGAAGGCGAGATGGAAGGGGGCGAGGGGCATGGTCAGTTCCGGGACGGGAAGATACCTTGTATCACGACGCATTGCCTGAGGGCGAGATAGGGCGGCATGTTGGTGCCGGCCGGGGCGCTGCCAGCGGCATTTCCGTCGCCATTATCGGCCAGCACGGGGGCCGCGCTGCCAGTCTCGGTGCCGCCCGCCTGGCCCTGCCGGCGTTCGGTGAGGCCCGGGCCCTGGCCCGCCCCGATGATCGTGCGCCCGCGCAGGTCCGGCAGGGCGAACGTGGTGCGGCCGTCGCCGCCATACATCGTGCCGAGGAGCGAGAACAGGGCCGTGTTTTCGTTGATCGACAGGAGGCGGCCATCGGCCTCCAGCGTGCCGCGGGGGCAGAAATTGAAACCCGCCGTGATGATCTCGCCAAGGTATTCGTCCGGGCCCGCATGGGCCGCAGGCGCCGTTCCCGCCATCAGCGCCCCGGCCAGGGCCGTCGCCATCGCAAATTTCCGAATCACGCCGTGTCCTCCCATTGTGGAGGGGTTAGCCTAAAGCGTGGCGCGAGAGGGGCAAGGGGGCGCGTCTCGCAGGCCATGTCCTGGCAGGGTGCGTTGCGGTTTTGGGGGTTGGGTGCAGCGCAGGCTTGCTCACTTCCGAAGATACCTGCGCAGGGAGGTATCCATGAACCTGAACTTTTCTCCCGCGCCTTGGATCGGATGTCAATCCATGGACTCGCCCAGCGCTTATGCTTGGGCCTGCTCCGGGCAATCGCAGTGCGATTGCTCATTCCCTCGCAGCTTCGCAGGGGTCATCGGGGGAGGGTTGGGTGTGGGAACGGGGAGGAAGCGATAGCAGAAATCAGCCAAGGCTTCGCCGATCTTGAGCCAATCCTGAATCAAAAACGTGTCGGCAAGGCTCAAGCGCTTGCAGATCAAGAAGACAAAATCGTTGAGATCGTTGAATTTCTAACCGAATCTGATGCCGTGATGTCTCGAATTGCTACGAAGCTAGATCGAAACTTGGAGAAATTTGTATGGTGCCGCGCTGAAGGGTTTGATCAAGAAGACCGATTCCGAAAATTATGAAGACGAATGGCTTAAAAACTTTACAATACTCGCTGTAGTTCAAATTGGTGCCTCTGGATCTCCCTCCTTAGCAAAGCACTACCGTAAGCGTGCTGACGAAGTAGAAAAGATTCCTGCTATAACTAGCAAACTTGCGTATTCTATGGCCCGCTCAGCGCAAAGTCTTCGCAGCATTGCGACAACTATAGAAGTCGCGGGTGAGCGAGTTCAAAAAATCTTGAGCGACTTTGGATGGAGCGTGGTTGTGCCAACCTCACTCAACCTTCCTTCACACGAAGTAGAATCTGACGATCACTCCTCTAGCAAATGATCTTCAGCACACCTTTTCGAGACATATTGCGTCAATCAATCGGCTCCCGCACCTCACCGCTCTCCGAGAGGTAAATCTCCCCGCCCTTGTCCATGAACTCCTTTGACTTCTCCGCCATCCCAGCCCTCGCGGCGGCGGCCTGTTTTTCGAGGTCGGCGCGTTCGTTGTCGGAGAGGCCGGCGGTGTAGTCGCGGACTTCCTGGGTGATCTTCATGCTGCAGAATTTCGGGCCGCACATGGAGCAGAAATGGGCAACCTTGTGGGCGTCTTTCGGCAGGGTCTGGTCGTGGAAGTCGCGGGCGGTTTCGGGGTCGAGCGACAGGTTGAACTGGTCTTCCCAGCGGAAATCGAACCGGGCGCGGGAGACGGCATCGTCGCGCAGGTGGGCGGTCGGGTGGCCCTTGGCGAGGTCTGCCGCGTGGGCGGCGAGCTTGTAGGTGATGACCCCGACCTTGACATCGTCGCGGTCGGGCAGGCCGAGATGCTCCTTGGGCGTCACATAGCAGAGCATGGCCGTGCCGAACCAGCCGATCATCGCGGCGCCGATGCCGGACGTGATATGGTCATAGCCGGGCGCAATGTCGGTGGTGAGGGGGCCAAGCGTGTAGAAGGGCGCCTCGCCGCACTCGCGCAGCTGCTTGTCCATGTTGATCTTGATCTTGTGCATCGGCACGTGGCCGGGCCCTTCGATCATGACCTGGCAGCCCTTGGCCCAGGCGACCTTGGTCAGCTCGCCAAGGGTTTCGAGTTCGGCGAACTGGGCGGCGTCGTTGGCGTCGGCCCCGGCGCCGGGGCGCAGGCCGTCACCCAATGAGAAGGAGACATCATAGGCGCGCATGATGTCGCAGATCTCCTCGAAATGGGTGTAGAGGAAGGACTCGGTATGGTGGGCGAGCATCCATTTCGCCATGATCGAGCCGCCGCGTGAAACGATTCCGGTGACGCGGTTGGCGGTGAGGTGGATGTAAGCGAGGCGCACGCCCGCGTGGATGGTGAAATAGTCGACGCCCTGTTCGGCCTGTTCGATCAGCGTGTCGCGGTAGATTTCCCAGGTCAGGTCTTCGGCGACGCCGTTGACCTTTTCCAGCGCCTGGTAGATCGGCACGGTGCCGATGGGGACGGGGGAATTGCGCAGGATCCATTCGCGCGTGTTGTGGATGTTGCGCCCCGTCGAGAGGTCCATGACATTGTCGGCGCCCCAGCGGATCGCCCAGACCATTTTGTCGACTTCTTCCTCGACGGAGGATGTGACGGCGGAATTGCCGATATTGGCGTTGATCTTGACGAGGAAGTTGCGGCCGATGATCTGCGGCTCCAGCTCGGCATGGTTGATGTTGCACGGGATGATGGCGCGCCCGGACGCGATCTCGGCGCGGACGAATTCCGGCGTGATGTATTCCGGGATATGGGCGCCGAAGGACTGGCCGTCTGCGATCGTGGCGGCGGCGTCCTTATGGGCCTGGGCGCGGCCCATGTTCTCGCGCGTGGCGACGTAGACCATTTCCTTGGTGATGATGCCGGCCCTGGCGAACTCGTACTGGGTGAGCAGGTCCTGCCCATGGTTCCAGGTCGTGTCCTGGTCCATGCTGCAGGGCGAGGAACTGGTCTCGATGGCGGCCGGGGCGGCGGGCTTGCGGCGCAGCGGCTTGTGGCGGACGGGGAACTGGCGGGCGAGGTGTTTGCCATTGGCGCCGCCATTGTCTTCCGGCCTGACGTCGCGGCCGTCATATTCCTCGACATTGCCGCGTTCGAGAATCCAGGCGCGGCGGTCGCGGGCGAGGCCTTTCTCGACGTCGATGGTGACCGACGGGTCGGTATAGGGGCCGGACGTGTCGTAGACGGGCAGGGGCGGCTCGCCTGCGCTCGGGTGCAGGTCGATCTCGCGATGCGGCACGGCCACGTCCGGGGCTTGCGGCGGATGGGTATAGACCTTGCGGCTGGCGGGGAGCGGCCCCGTGGTGACTTTTGGCGTCTCGAAGGCGGACTGGTCGGCGGGCTTGTTCATGGGGTTGGGAATCCTTTCGGGGACGCGGGCGGCGTGAGGCCCAGTTCTTTTTGCTTCTTCTGGGTGAGGCCGGCGGCGACGAGGCGGTAGCTGTCGCGCAGGTAGGTGAGGAGTTCGTCGTCGGACAGGGTCTCGGCGCTGGTGCGCTGGATCCATTTCATGCCGCGCGAGGCGAGGTGCGGCGCGCCGCGGCAGCCGGGCTGTTCTTTCAATATGTGGAAGGCGATCGGCGTGACCTTGAACGAGACGCCGGTGATCTCGCCGTCTTCGTCGCCCGCGATGGCGTAGACCTTGCCGCCAATCTTCCAGACATGGCTGCCGCCCCACTGGCAGACATAGGTCGAGTGGGGCAGGGATTTGCAGAAGGCCGTGAACGCGTCGAGCGTCATTCAATTCTCCGTCCCTCGCGCCGGTATGAGCCGGATCAGGTTCAAAGGGTAACTCTCAGCCCGGCACCATGCCGGACACCCCTCGGATAGCGCTACGATAAGGTCATTGGTGCGGAATGGAAAGGGGGCGCGTCAGGCGTTGAGCGCCTGCTGCGTGCCCTTGTCCCAGCCGACGAGGATTTCGGCGCCGGTGTCGATGACCGGGCGTTTGACCAGGGTGGGGTGTTCGATCAGGAGCACAGCCGCGCTCTCGCCGAGGCCTGTGGCCTGCTGCGCGGTGGTGAGGCTGCGCCATGTCGTCGAGCGGCGGTTGACCAGTTTTTCAGCGCCGACGGCTTTCAGCCAGACAGGAACAAGCCCGGGCAGGTCGGCCTCGGCGCGGATATCGACAAAGGCGACCTCGCGGCCTGACGCCGTGAGGGCGGTCATGGCCTTCTTGCACGTGTCGCAATTCTTAAGGCCGTAGAGCGTGAGCGGGGCGTTGGACATGGGCGCTCCTGAAACGGTTACAGGGCCTTATACGATGCCCAGCACGGCGATGACCAGACCGAAGGCCATGGTGACGAGGCCGAAGCCGCGTACATGGTCGTCTTCCGGCACCATCCAGCGGGCGAGCGCGAAGATCGGTTTCGGCCAGGCCAGCATCAGCAGGCTTTCGATGATCATGCAGGCCGCAAGGATCGTCGTGATGCCCCGCGTGACGGTGGCAAAATCATCGACGAGGGCGAGCAGGCCCGCGCCGAGGAAGAACATGAAGGCGCCGGTGACATAGACGAGCGCCGGGCTGGTATCGAACTCGTCGAGTACGCGGGTCGCGCGGCCCGGCTCGATCACCATGCCGAGCCCGGCGGCGAGGGCGTAGATTCCGAAAATAACGCACACTGTATCGGCGACCATGACACCTGCTCCTTTTCCAGCCTTACGCTAGCATAGGAGAGGCGCGAGGCCGAAATGTGTCAGGGCGCCGCGGCGCGCGATTCAACCACGGCGACGATGGGGCCCATGTCGAGGCCGGATTCGTCGCGCTGCAGGCCTGGCGCGTAGAGGCGGGAGACGACACCGTCGAGATAGAGCGCGTTCGGCGTGCCGAGATGGTCGCGGAAAAGCCGGGCGAAACTGTGGAAGTTCACTGGCGCGTCGCTGATCGCAAAATAGACGTGTCGGCCATCGGCGCTGAGGCCGACACCGTTGCGGCGTTTCTTGCTGGGGCCGTCCTCGTTGAAGTCCGGGTGCAGCGCGCCGTCGAGGACAAGCATGGGTCCGGACTGGGAGGCGTAGCGGGGCGGGGACGCGGGGAAACGTGCGGCATAGGCATTGGTTTCTGCAATGCCGGCTGTGGCTCCGTCGATCCAGAAGACGCCATTGGGCAGCAGGCCGAAATTGCCCGGACCGGCGGACCTGACCAGCGGGGCGCCCTGGTTGCCCTCCTCGACATAGAGGCCGACGGCGCGCCGGTCGTCATGGTACATGCCGCCGTTCATGGCGAATGCGAGGATATTGCCCTCTGATTCAAGCTGGTCGGCGAGACGGTCGAACTGGGCATAGGGCGCGCCGTCCGGATGCGTGAGGAAGAGACGGATGTCGGTCGCCGCGACATCATAGGCGCACACCGTATAGGGCGCGGCATCGAACGTGACGGGGTTGCAGGCATGCGCGGCGGGTGGCTTGCAGGCGGCGAGCAGGGTCAGCGCGAGGGCGCCGAGGAGAATTCCGATTGGGTTCCGGGTGGATTCAGGGGCCATTTCGGAACGCTAGCGGGCGTTCGTGGCAAATTCCAGACGGCTCTGACGCCATTCCAGTGCGAACAGCTCATGCAGTCAGACAATTTTATTCTATCTACTTAAACGAATATTCTATCCGCTCTGGTATCGATATCACTGCGAAAGCCTGCGGGGACTGCGGGCTCCGCAATATTGTGACCGGGAGTGGCTGACTTGAAACACAGGCTGAACATATTGCTGGATAACAGCAATGCGCGGGAGGACATGTCCGCCGAGCACGCCGCCTTTGTTCGTGGAATGCAACTCCACACGCTCAGATCGCTTGTGCCATACGGCCTTATCGGCAGCACGTTCAATGCCTCCATCTGTGTCGCTTTAATAGCCAAGCATGCGCCGTCCTTGGCGCTGATCATGTGGGCCGGAGTCATGGCCATCATGGGCCTCCTGGGCTTGCGGACCAGCCTTCGGGCTTCGCGACGTGGCACTGCGCCTCGGCCGCGTTCGGTACGGGCCGTATGGCGGCCGATCACGGAATCGACGCTTCTCGGCATGGCCTGGGCCGTTTGCCCGCTTCTGTTCCTGCCCCAGCTGCAGGGTTTCGAACTTGCACTCATCATCTGTGTCTGCGGTGGCATGATGGCCGGCGGCGCTTATGTTCTCTCCACACTGCCGGGCGCGGCTGTCCCGTTTGTCGTCAGCCTCTCGTTCGGACTCGCCATGGGCATTCTCCGCTCAGATGGAGGCGTGGGGCGCTTTACCCTGCTGGCACTGCTGGTCTGTTTTACAGTCGTCATGCTCCGCACGACCTTCTGGAATCACCGCAACTATGTCGCGGCATGGCTGCAGCAGGAAAAGCTCAAGGACCAGGCAATGCAGCTTGAGAAGAAACAGGGCGTCATCAGCATGCTGCTGAACGAGTTCGAACAGGCGGCGTCCGATTGTCTCTTTGAGCTCGACGAAACGCACAGGGTCGTGCGTCCATCGAGCGTCCTGGCTGAGCGAACGGATTTTACGATCGAGGAGCTGGAGAACCAGCACGTCGTCAATTTCTTTGACGGGACCAATATTGAGGGCCGCCCTGCCTTTCAGGCCCTTCTTGACGCGCTCGAAGTCAATGGCGAAGTCCATAACCTCCGCCTTCCGGTGCGCATGAAAGGTGACGCGATCGTCTGGTGGCGCATATCCGCCAAGCCCTTCTATCGTGAAGATGGCGTGTTCGAGGGCTATCGCGGCGTGGCTTCGAACGTCACTGAAAAGTACGAGGCCGAAAGGCAGATCTACAATCTGGCGCATTTCGACTCCCTGACAGGCGTGCCAAAGCGCGAACGGATGCTCAAGGCGCTCGAAGAGGCCGTGAGCGCGCCGCAGGGCGAAGCGAAGCTATTTGCCGTGCATGCCCTTGATCTTGATCGATTCAAGACGATCAATGACGTGTACGGCCATTCGGTTGGCGATGCTTATCTGAAAGCCACGGCAGAGCGCCTGCAGGACATCATCGGTCCGAATAATGTCGTCGCGCGCTTCGGCGGAGATGAATTCGTGATCCTGCAAAATGACATCACCGGGCGCGGCGAAGCCATGGCGCTGGCCGTAACGATCCAGCAGGCGGTGGCCGAACCGGTCAATGTCGGCGGGTCGAATGCCCAGTCGAGTGTCAGCATCGGGATTGCCGTTTTCCCCGAACATGCGGGCACACCAGCCGATCTGCTCAAGTTTGCCGATCTGGCGCTACTGGCGTCAAAGGGCGCAGGGCGGGACACGGCTTGCTTCTTCGACGCCGATCTCAATGACGATGTCAGCGAGCGGATCGCGATGGAGGATGACTTGCGCCAGGCATTGGCGCGGAACCAGTTCGACCTCAACTACCAGCCAATCATCAGCGCACGCACAGGCGAGTTGCGCGCCATGGAGACTCTGATCCGCTGGACGCATCCGGAACGTGGCGCAGTCGCCCCCGACACATTCGTGCCGATCCTCGAGCAGGCTGGCATGATCACGACCGTTGGCGACTGGATCATCCGCGAAGCGCTTCGCGAGGCGGCAACCTGGGATGATTCCATAAGGGTGTCGATCAACCTGTCGCCGCTGCAAGTGCGCAACCGGTCGCTGATCACGACGGTGACTCATGCGCTGGCGCAGAGCGGTGTTGATCCGAAGCGCGTCGATTTCGAGATCACCGAGACGGCCCTGTTCGATGATGCGGAAGAAAGCCTGAGCGCCCTGCATGCCCTGCACAGTCTCGGCGTGACCATATCCCTCGATGATTTCGGTACGGGCTTCTCGTCGCTTAGCCTGTTGCGCATCTTTCCATTCGACAAGATCAAGATCGACAAGTCTTTTGTTCAGCAAATGGAAAGCAGCGAGGAATGCCTTGCGATCGTGCGGTCAGTCGTGGGCCTGGCCCGCAGTCTTGGCATGCGCACCACCGCCGAAGGTGTCGAGACGGAGAGGCTCGCAGATATGCTGAGAGCCGAGGGATGCGCCGAGTTGCAGGGCTATCATTTCAGCCGGCCGATGGAGGCCGATGCGCTGGTGACTGCAGGGCTGCTGCCCCGCCGTTTGGTCGCGCATGGCAATGCGGACACGCCGGAATGCCTGGTATTGCCTGCACCGGCCGCGCTCCAGCGCGCCGTTTAGCCGCGCGCACGCGCGGAGGCATCGCGCATCCGGCGCTGATGGTGTAGGGGAAATCCTGGACCGCCACCGGGGTGGCCGTAACGGGAGACCCGCACATGGCCGAGAAATTCGAACGCCACCGCCAGCCATGGACGACAGACGAGGTGCAGAAACTGCACACGCTGGCCAAGAAGGGCATGGGCCTGAAAGCCATCAGCAAGGCCATGATGCGCAGCGAGGAATCCATCCAGACGCGGGCCAAGCTCGACAAGATCAAGCTGGCGAAATTGCGCTAGGCGCCGGGCGCGGCCTCGGCGGCGGCAAGCGCCTCGCGGCGTTTTTCGGCGGCGGATTTCTTGACGCTGTCGGAGCGAAGCTGGCCGCAGGCGGCGGCGATGTCGCGGCCACGTGGTGTGCGGATGGGGCTGGCATAGCCAGCCTGGTTCACGATCTCGGCGAAGGCTTCGATCGTTTCCCAGTCGGAACATTCATACGGGGATCCGGGCCACGGATTGAATGGGATCAGGTTGATCTTGGCCGGGACGCCGCGTAGCAGGCGGACAAGGTCGCGCGCCTCTGCCGGCGTGTCATTGATGCCTTTGAGCATGACATATTCGAACGTCACCCGGCGCGAGTTGCCGCTGCCCGGATAGGCGCGGATCGCTTCGAACAGGGTTTTCAGGTCATACTTCCGGTTGATCGGCACGAGTTCGTTGCGCAGGTCGTCATTCGTGGCGTGCAACGAAATGGCGAGCATGGCATTGGTGCGCTCGCCCAGTTCCTGGAGCTTCGGGGCGACACCGGCGGTGGAGACGGTGACACGACGCCGGCCGATGGAAATACCGTCGCCATCGCAAATCGTGTCGATGGCGGCCGCGACATTGTCCAGATTGTAGAGCGGCTCGCCCATGCCCATGAAAACGATATTGGTGAGGCGGCGGTCTTCGGTCGAGGACGGCCATTCGCCGAGCGCATCGCGGGCGATCATGACCTGGGCGGTGATTTCCTGGGCGGTGAGATTGCGCACAAGGGCCTGCGTGCCGGTATGGCAGAAAGTGCAGTTCAGGGTGCAGCCGACCTGGGAGGAGACGCAGAGCGCGCCGCCACTCATGCCGACGCCGGGAATGTACACGCTTTCGCCCTCGACGCCGGGCGCGAAGCGGGCGAGCCATTTCTGCGTGCCGTCCTTTGAGACCTGATGGTCGGCGATCTCCGGCCGCGCGAGCGTGAAGCGCTGTGCCAGTTCGGCCCGAAGATCCTTGCCGATATCGGTCATGTCTTCAAAGCCGGTGGCGCCGAAATACTGGCTCCAGCGCGAGATCTGCTTGGCCCGCATCGAGGCTTTCTTGGCGTCGAGGCCCATGGCTTCCAGTTCGGCCTTGAGAACGGGCAAGGGCATGCCTGCCAGGGATTTGGGTCCCTGGGGCAGGTTGGGGCGCTGCGAAAGATCAAGTGTCGTGGTCATGAAATTGCGCTATAGCATGGGGCCATCGGCGCAGGAACCGCCGAGGGCAGGACATTGTGAACGCGATTTAATCTGGCGGCCTTCAATTTGCCATACGTGGAACAGAAAGCCCGGCTCATGCGTATTGAACGCAATCAACGGGGCTGACTGCGAAACGAAGCCCAAAAACTGGAGGAACTCCATGAAACATCTCGTTCTGGGCGCGCTCGCGCTTGCCATGATCCCCGCCGCTTGTGAAACCGGCCCCAGCAACCGCGTGATGATCGGGACCGCCGCAGGCGCCATCGCCGGTGCAGGCCTTGGTACGCTGGCGGGCGGTGATGATGGCCGCAACGCCGCCATCGGCGCAGCGGTTGGCGCCATCGCCGGTGCCTCGGCAGGCGCTTACATGGACAAGCAGGAACGCGAACTGCGCGCTGCGACTGCCGGTACGGGTATCGAAGTTGCCCGCAATGGCGACCAGATTGCCCTGACGATGCCGTCGAACGTGACGTTCAACGTCAACAGCGCAGAAATCCTTCCCGGCTTCTACCAGTCGCTGAACGATGTTTCGACAACGCTGGTCAACTATCCATCGACTGCCGTGGACATCATTGGCCATGCCAGCTCTGACGGTGACGATGCCTACAACCAGGCCCTGTCTGAGCGCCGCGCGAATTCGGTCAAAGGCTACCTGATCAACCAGGGCGTGACCCCGGTTCGCCTCCAGGCCTATGGCATGGGTGAGACCCAGCCGATCGCCGACAACTCGACCGAAGCTGGCCGCCGCGCCAACCGCCGTGTCGAGATCATCCTGACACCGATCACCGAAAGCTGATCCGGGGCCTGAAAAGGTCGACAGACAAGACGCCCGTCAGCTTCGCGCTGGCGGGCGTTTTCTATGATGCTAGCCAGAGATGGCGGCGCGCATGGCATCGACCGGGTCGCCATAGCGCTTGTTCATCATGGCCATCAGCTTGTCGCTGGCGCGCGACGGATGGCCGGTATTGGTCGGCGGCGCCGGGTCATACTCGACGGCTAGCTGGATCGCCTCGGCGACCGGCTGGCCGCAGGCATCGGCGATAATGCCGAACGCGAAATCGATACCCGCCGTCACGCCGCCGCCGGTATAGGTATTGCCGTCTTTCACCCAGCGACCGGGTGCGTGCGTGGCGCCGACCAGCGGGAGGAGGGAGGTGTAGGCCCAGTGGGTGGTCGCCTGCTTGCCGTCGAGCAGACCGGCCGCGCCGAGCAGGAAGGCGCCGGTGCAGACCGAGGTGGCATAGGTTGCGGCCGTGCTGGCTGAACGGACGAAGTCGAGCGTTTCGGTGTCGCCGATGGCTTCGACCACGCCAAATCCCCCCGGCACGACGATCATGTCGAGCGCGGGCGCGTTGGCGAAGGTGCCGGTCGGCACGAGCGACAGGCCGCAATCGCTTGGCACGGGAGCCAGCGTCTTTGACAGGATGTGCGTGGTGGCGCCGGGCATGCGGTGCAGCACCTGCAATGGCCCGGTAAAATCGAGCTGGGTGACATTCGGGAACAGGACGAAACCGATATTCATGGGGCGCGCTCTCCGTGCAGTTTCGCAGCGGTCATAGAGGAATAGGTCGCCGCTGGCCATATTCGCTCTGGCCAATCGGGGTCGAAGTGTGGAACGTGTCGCGATGCCGAATCCAGACCCTCTCTCAAAACCCGGTGCGAAGCGCTTTGGCCGTCCGACGCCCTATCGGGGAATCGGGTCAGAAATCGTACATCTTCTGTGCGGGTTTTACCTGTGGCTTGGGGGGTGGCGCCTGCTCGACGACTGGCCGCCGGACCGGAAACTGGTCATTATCGCGGCACCTCATACGTCCAACTGGGACGGGTTCGACATGCTGGCCGTGGCGGGCTGGTACCGGGTGAAGCTCAGCTATATGGGCAAGAAGTCGCTCACCACGGGGCCGTTCGGCTGGCTGGTGAAGCGTAGCGGGTGCGTCCCGGTAGAGCGATCCAAATCAAACGATGTGGTCTCACAGATGAGAGCAGCGTTCGCTGCTGCCGACAGCCTGTTCCTGGCCGTCGCGCCGGAAGCCACCCGATCGCGCAATACAGACTGGAAGAGCGGCTATTACCATATCGCGCATTCAGCCGGGGTGCCGTTGCTGATGTCGGTGCTGGATTTTGGCAAGCGCACCGTGCGCCTCGCCGGACCGCTTACACCCAGTGGCGATTATGCTGCCGACCTGCCCAAAATACTGGCGCCTTATGCGACGGCCGAGGGCCGCAGACCCGGCCGGTTCGGTATGCCAGACCTCGACTAGCGGCAGATGGCGGCGGCCTTGTCGATGGCGTCGGCGGAGCCCTTCAGGGAAAAGTGATAGGCGACCTGCGTGTTGCGCGCAGAGACGGCTTCGACGCGGAGCTCGGAGCCCTTCTTGAGGGCATCGACAATGCGCCGGTCGTCGGAATCATCGGCAAAGGCTTCCGGGCCTACCGAGAACAGGGTCCAGGACGAGCGGCCGATGCTGGCTTTCGCAGCCATGTCCTCGCGCAGGTCAAAGACGACCTTCAGGCTCGGCTGGTTGCGGGCGCGGCCTGATTTCCAGCTCGTGACATAGTACCAGACTTCGCCGTGATCGGCCGAGCGGGGCGCCTTGTCGGTTGCAGTGGTGGCGGCATAGCAAACAGTTTCGCCGCCGCTGGATTCCGTGAAGACGGACCAGTCATTGTAGCGGCCTATGGCCGTGGGTTCGGCGTAGGCACACGGGATCGTGATGGCGGCCAGTGCGGCGAGAGCGGCGAGTCGATTGTGGCGCAACATATGATATCGCATGGTCTAAACGTAATCCCCGTGGCAAGCTTCAGGCCCAGTCTTATGGCATCAGAGTTAAGGCCAAACTACGACGCTTTCACACCTATCGCATCCATGCTGAATCACAGGCCATGCGGTTGCGCCGGGCCAACCTACCACCGATAGTGCCTGACTGATGGGCCAAGGGGACCAGACTTGAGCGCGACGATTGTCCACACCGCTGACCTGGAGCAGCGTGAACGCCACGCTGATTGCATGGCGCGTATCGCGGCTGAACAGTCGCGTGAGGCATTCGCAGAGCTGTTCGCGTTTTTTGCGCCGCGCCTGAAAGCCTACATGATGCGCCTTGGGGCCGCCGAACCAGAAGCGGAGGAATTGGCGCAGGACGTGATGATGACGGTCTGGCGCAAGGCCGCCATGTACGACCGCAAACAGGCCTCGGTCTCGACCTGGATCTTCCGGGTTGCCCGAAACCGCCGGATCGATGTCCAGCGGCGCACCTCAAAGCCGCCGCTGGAGCCGGACGAACCGATGCTTCGGCCGGCCGAAGCCGAACAACCCGACAGCGCCGTGTCCCGGATGCAAATGGAAGAACAGGTGCGCGCCCAGCTCGCCACCTTGCCGGAAGAACAGCTGGCGCTGCTGCAGGCCGCCTTCTATGACGGCCTTTCGCATTCGGAAATCGCCCGGTCCTATGGCCTGCCGCTCGGAACGGTGAAAAGTCGTATCCGGTTGGCACTGGCCCGCCTCAGGGGAGGCCTTGATGATCCTGAATAGCATTTTCGCGCCGACGCCTGGAGCTGCCGCATGACCCGCCAGAATGATTTTCCGTTCAGCGAACTTTTCAGCGCCTATGCGGCCGGTACGCTCGATGCGGGCCTCGCTTTGCTAGTCGAAACCCAAGGCGCGCTACGTGCCGGGATTAAAGACGCCGTGGCTCAGAGCGAGGCCGTGTCGGGCAGTTTTCTCGAAATGACGGAACCGGTTGCGATGCGCGCGGGGGCATTGGAAAGCGCGATGGCGCAGATCGATGCGCTGGAGGCGTCCGCGACAGCGCAAGACGCGGGACTTGCCGCCGAGGGCGGCGAGACGGACCTGTTGCCAGAGTCGCTGCGGCACGCCATCGCCACCTCAGGAGGCCACGCGAGGTGGACCCGGGCGGCGCCTGGCATTCGCCGTTTTCCCCTGGATGTCGGCAGTCAGATGGAGGTGGAACTCTATCGCATCCAGCCCGACGCCGCCATTCCGCGCCATACGCATGGCGGACAGGAGTTCACCCTGATCCTTGCGGGCGGGTACACTGATGAAACCGGCAGTTTCGGGCCGGGCGACCTGGCGGTGAAAGGACCTGAAGATACGCATCAGCCGGTCGGTGATTCGGGTGAAATCTGCTTTGCGCTCATTGTTCGCGACGGGGCCATTCGCCTGACTGGCGCCATGGGCGTAGTCCAGCGCATGCTTGGGCGACGCTAGGCGCGCTGACCGGTCTGCAGCCAATGCGCGCAGGCGTCGCCGAGTTCCGATCTCGCCAAGGCTTCGTAGCGGGCGCTGTCCTCGGCTGTCAGCGTGTCTTTCCAGCGTCCGTTGATGCCCTTGTTGATGAAGACCTCGGCGCCGGCATCCCAGAAGGCGCCGCCAAGGGGAACGCTCTTGGTAGCGTTGGCCTTCATCCAGTCGAAGGAGCAATATTCGACAATCGTGTCCCAGCGGGCCTCGTCGATCTCGATATCGAGAAAGGCGGCAATCTTTCGCATCTCGCCGGGCAGGTCGCGTTTCAGGTCAGTGAAGTGGACCATCATGACATTTGGCAGGTCGCGGATTGCCCACCAACTGCGGATGTTCTCCCAGAATGACCAGAACGGGAAACCGTCCTTGTCCATCCAGTCGCGCCAGTACTGGCCGATGTCTTCGGGTGGCCGATCGATCGGCGGGCCGACACGGCCCGGCGTATTGTTCAGGGCGTCATACCAGAGGTCATTGGCATTGGCGTGATGATTGTAGAGGCTCCAGACCACGTCCCGGCCATCGCGCCCGATATAGATATACTTGGCCTGCGGCGAGAAGACGAGCGCGTCGACAGGCAGGTGGGTCTTAATGAACCGGCGGTGCGTCTGGGCTTCGACTTCCGGAAGCTTCACCTGTTTCGGCGGAACGCGCAGGTCGAGCCAGGGCGACATTTCGGCGACGGCCAGTTCCGGATCGCCGCCGAACATCATCTGGGCGATCATCTGTTGTGTCCAGCTGGTGCCGGCCTTGGCATAGGTCGATATAATGATGTCGTCATCGCGGAACCTGAAATCGTTCCAGATGGTTGAATCGAAATGGTGGCTGTGGAGTTCGCGCGCCTTTACCGGCCATGCGATCGCACTTGGCATTGAATGATCCCCCCGAAAATTCGTATGGGAGCTCTAGCAGAAGCGAGGTGGCCTGTCCCGTGCTTTCAGGGTCAGTCGCGTCCGTGATCAGCAGGCTTTCCATCGCCGCCAAGGCCGCCGGGCATGATCGGGCGGGGGGCGTAGCCGCCCATCGAGAGGTGGCGGTCATACATGACCAGCGCCCCGGCCAGGCTGACATTGATGCAGAACTTGGTCGGGATTTTCACGACATGGGCGCAGCGGGCAAGGGTTTCGTCTGACAGGTTACCCTTTTCAGGCCCGAGAATGTAGGCGGCCTGTGGCGGGTGGCGGAACGTCGGCAGCATCACCGCGTCGTCGGTCAGCTCGATCCCGACCAGCTGGCAGCCACGCGGCATCTGCATCTCGTCGATCGAGTCCCACTGGTAGTAGGGGATCTGCCCGGCAGATTTCGACGTGTCGGCCTGGTACGCGTCGCGCAGCCGATGCCCGGCTTCGATCGAGAAGACATAGCTTGCGCCAAAGGCGTTGGCGGTGCGCATCAGGGCACCGAGATTCATGGGCTTGGAGATGCGTTCCGAGCCGATCGAGAAATAACCACGCATGTCAGATGACTCCAAGAACGAGCCGCCCGGCTGCAAGGACAACCAGGATGAAGAGCGGCGCAATGAGGCAGGTGCGCCGGGCGAGGCGCAGGTGAGAGAGGGGGGCAGGATAGGTGTGGGCGAGGTGCAGGGCGGCCTCGCTGGCTGGAAAGGGCGCGGCGGCTTCAACCACGGCCACCCGCCAGGCCGTGTCGGTTGGCAGGCCGCCAAACTTCGCCGCGAGCGCACGGCGCAGGGCGACCGAGACGATCATCCGCATCTGCAGGGCCAGAACCAGGGCGAACAGGCCGAGGCCCAGCAATATCCAGAAAAATGGTGTCACAGGAAGGTCGCCACCTCGAACCGGCCTTCGGAATTGGTCATCCCGCGCTTCATGCCGCCGGAATTGAACAGAGCGGTCATGTCGCCATTGGCCGAGACGGCGATCATGCCGCCTTCGCCGCCGAGGCGTTTGACGTCGTCCAGCGCGCCCTGCACGGCGGGTTCGAGATCGGCGCCGCCATAGCGGATGCGAGCCGAGACGTCGGCGGCGGCATTGGCGCGGATGAAATATTCGCCGAGCCCGGTGCAGGAAATGGCGCAGCGCTCATCGGCCCAGGTGCCGGCGCCGATCACCGGCGTGTCACCGACACGGCCGGGCGTCTTGTTCATGATGCCGGCGGTCGAGGTTGCGGCGGACATGTCGCCATAGCGGTCGAGGGCGACAGCGCCGACCGTGCCGACGTCCGGCGCGCCGACCTGACGGGTGCGCTCGTCGACGGGAACGTAATAGGCGTCCGGATCCTCCACCGTGGAAAGGCCTGCCGCATCGGCGAGACGGCGCGCGCCTGCAGCGACGATCAGGACATTGGGGGTGCGTTCCATTACCAAGCGAGCCGCCGCAATCGGGCTCAGCACGCCCTGCAGCGCCCCGACGGCGCCGGCATTGCGAGTGCGCCCGTCCATGATGGCGGCGTCGAGCTCGTATTCGCCTGCAGTGTTCGGGGCGGCGCCCTTGCCGGCAAGGTAGAGACCGGACGCCTCCATCGCCGCGACCAGGGATTCGACCACGTCGAGTGCCGTTTCGCCGTCGGCGAGGCGCTGGCCGCCCGCTTTGAGGAGGCTGGCGATGTGTTTTTCCTGCGCCGAATAGTCCTGGCCGAAGATGGGTCCGGCACCGCCGTGCAGGACAAGGGCCCATTTGCTCGCCATTCTGCCCGTCTCCCTTACGTCACACTTGGATTATGCCTGCCACACCGCTACCGTCTGGCAGAAGAAACAACAAGGTAAGGAACGCCGGAACATGAAAGCTGTGCTGTCAAAAGAAGTGGGTGGGCCGGAGACGCTCGTGGTCGAGGATGTCGCCATGCCGGAAGCCGGAAAGAACCAGGTCCTGATCGAGGTCAAGGCGTGTGGGGTGAACTTTCCCGACGTGCTGATGATTCAGGACCTCTACCAGTTCAAGCCGCCGCGCCCGTTCAGCCCTGGCGGGGAAGTCGCGGGTATCGTGAAGGCCGTCGGCGAAGGCGTCACCCATGTGAAACCGGGCGACCGTGTTCTGGGTTCGACGGGCAGTGGCGGCATGGCCGAATATGCCGTGGCAGCCGCCCATGGCGTGATGAAGATTCCGGACAACATGCCCTTTGATGAGGCGTCCGCCTTCATCCTGACCTATGGCACGAGCTATTATGCCCTTAAGGACCGGGCCGACCCGAAGCCGGGCGAGACCCTGCTCGTGCTTGGTGCGGCGGGCGGCGTCGGCATTGCCGCCGTGGAACTCGGCAAGGCGATGGGCCTGACGGTCATCGCCGCCTGCTCGACACAGGAAAAGGTGGATTTCTGCCTGTCCAAGGGAGCCGACAAGGGCCTCATCTATCCGACTGGCAGCCTTGACCGGGCCCAGCAGAAGCAGCTCTCCGAAGACATCAAGGAAGCCGGTGGCGGCGGGGTCGACATCATCTATGACGCGGTCGGCGGCGACTATGCCGAGCCGAGCGTACGGGCGATGAACTGGGAAGGGCGCTATCTCGTGATCGGCTTCCCGGCCGGTATCCCGAAAATCCCGCTGAACCTGACCCTGCTGAAAAGCTGCGATATTCGCGGCGTGTTCTGGGGCGCAGCCGTGGCGCGCAACCCGAAGGGCCATGCCGCCAATTGTGCCGACATGTTCAAACTCTATGCCGACGGCAAGATCCGCCCGCACGTTTCAAGTTCCTACCCGATCGAAAGGGCTGCAGACGCGATCCGCGAGCTGATGGACCGCAAGGCGATGGGCAAGGTCGTGGTGACCATGTAAATGGCAAAGGCACCTGCGCAGACGCCCGACGGGTTCATGGACGTTCTTGACCATCCCCGGAAGGCGGAGGCGCAGGCCCTGCGCGACAGTATCCTCGCGACGGCACCCGACATGCCCGAATCGCTTAAATGGAACGCACCGAGCTATACGGTCGGCGGCGAGCATGTGCTTACGTTCGACTTTTCGGACAAGAAGAGCATCAGGCTGATCTTCCATTGCGGACCGCGGCGCAAGGAATCGCAAGGCGCGCCGCCGATCCTGGAGGATACGACCGGCCTGCTGGAATGGACGTCGGACATTCGCGCCATCGTCTCCATTCGCAATGCCGATGATCTTGAGCATGCCCGACCGCTCCTGCCGGGCCTGATACAGCAGTGGATAGCGGCCGTTCAGGCCGGCTAGGCGCAGGCCGCGCGGCAGCGACAGCATTTCGGGCGGAACCGAGTATGTGCCTGCACGTATTTATTAAATGGAAGACCCAATAGACATTCCCGCGCCTGATGGGCCTCTAGCGGCGCGCGATCAGGCGCGCCGCCGCACCCTGAAATCGGGTCGGATTGAGCTCAAGAACCAGGCGAGCACAATAGACGTCACCATTCGCGACATGTCGCTGACGGGCACGCTTCGCCTGCTCAGGGATATCTGGACCCCACCCGAATTCTTCGGTCTCCTGGTCCTCAATCCGAACAACGGCGAGTCCCAGCGCCATTCCTGCCGGAAGGTCTGGCAGAAGGGCGCAATGGTCGGCGTGCGATTTCTGGTCTAGTCGCTGAGCGACAACGGGGGGCACCCGCACAGCACAAAGAAAAACCCGCCGGAGCGATCCGGCGGGTTTTCTGATTCCGGGAGGAATCTGAAGCTCAGGCGCTCTTGGCGTCGTCGACTTCCTCGAAGTCGGCATCGACGACATCATCGCTGTCGGCTGAGGCATCAGCAGACGCGTCGGCATGGGCCTCGGCTTCCTGCTGGTTGGCATAGATCGCTTCGCCAAGCTTCATGGCGGCCGTCATCAGGGCCTGGTGCTTGGCCTGGATGTCACCGACATTGTCCGTTTCGCGCGCGGCCTTGAGCTCTTCAATGGCCTTTTCGATTTCGGTCTTCACTTCCGCGGAGACCTTGTCGGCATGCTCGACCACCTGCTTTTCCGTCTGGTGGATCAGCGCTTCGGAATTGTTCTTGGCTTCGACGAGTTCCCGGCGAGCCTTGTCCGCACCGGCATTGGCTTCGGCGTCGGCCATCATTTTCTTGATGTCCTCGTCCGTCAGGCCGCCATCCGCTTGGATGGTGATCTGCTGTTCCTTGCCGGTGGCCTTGTCCTTGGCCGAGACTGACACGATGCCGTTGGCGTCGATGTCAAACGTGACCTCGATCTGCGGCAGGCCGCGCGGGGCTGGCGGGATGCCTTCGAGATTGAACTGGCCGAGCTGCTTGTTATCCGCGGCCATTTCGCGCTCGCCCTGTGCGACCTTGATCGTCACGGCACCCTGGTTGTCGTCAGCCGTCGAGAAGACCTGGCTTTTCTTGGTCGGGATCGTCGTGTTGCGGTCGATGAGCCGCGTGAACACGCCGCCCAGCGTTTCGATACCGAGCGAAAGCGGGGTCACGTCGAGCAGGACTACGTCCTTGACGTCGCCTTGCAGCACGCCGCCCTGGATTGCGGCGCCGAGCGCCACGACTTCATCCGGGTTCACGCCCTTGTGCGGTTCGCGGTTGAAGAATTTCTTAACCGCTTCCTGCACGGCGGGCATGCGGGTCATGCCGCCGACGAGAACGACTTCGTCAATGTCGGCTGCCGTCTTGCCAGCGTCTTTCAGGGCTTTCTTGCACGGCTCGATGGTGCGCTTGACGAGGTCTTCGACAAGGCTTTCGAGCTTCGCGCGGGTCAGCTTGATATTGAGGTGTTTCGGGCCGGTGGCGTCTGCCGTGATGAAGGGCAGGTTCACTTCGTACTGGTTGGCCGACGAAAGTTCCTTCTTGGCCTTCTCGGCTTCTTCCTTCAGGCGCTGCAAGGCGAGCTTGTCAGTCTTGAGGTCGATGCCCTGGTCTTTCTTGAACTCGGCTGCGAGGAAATCGACGATGCGAAGGTCGAAGTCTTCACCACCGAGGAAGGTGTCGCCATTGGTCGAGAGAACTTCGAACACGCCGTCGCCGATTTCGAGCAGCGAGACGTCGAATGTACCACCACCGAGGTCATAGACCGCGATTGTCTTGTTCTCGCCCTTGTCGAGGCCGTAGGCGAGGGCCGCCGCAGTCGGTTCGTTGATGATGCGCAGCACTTCCAGGCCGGCAATCTTGCCGGCATCTTTCGTGGCCTGACGCTGGGCGTCGTTGAAATAGGCTGGCACCGTGATGACAGCCTGCGTCACTGGTGTGCCGAGATAGTCTTCAGCCGTTTCCTTCATCTTGGTGAGAATGAAGGCGGAAATTTCCTGTGGGGAATAGTCCTGATCGCGGCCCTTGACCCAGGCATCGCCTGCCTTGCCTTCGACGATGCCGAAGGGCGACATGGCCTTGTCTTTCTGGGCGGTCGGGTCGGCATAGGTGCGACCGATCAGGCGTTTGATGGCGTAATAGGTGAAATCGGGGTTGGTGACGGCCTGGCGCTTGGCCGGCTGGCCAATCAGGCGTTCACCGCTTTCGGTAAACGCGACGACGGACGGCGTGGTGCGCTGTCCCTCTGCATTTTCAATGACTTTTGCCGTGCCGCCTTCCATGACGGCGACGCAGGAGTTCGTGGTCCCAAGGTCGATACCGATAATCTTGCTCATTGCATGTCTCTCTTCTGTTAGCCGCCACGGGCCGTGTTTGGGTTCGGTCTGCTCAGCAGCCCCGGAAGCCAGTGGCTCTCAAGGGTTCATATGAGACGGCGGGGACGGAATTTAAAGCCGTTCGCCTGTTCAGGTGCGATATGGTGAGCCGATCCCCCCGCTCAAGGGGTAATGCGGCGCTTTTACACGGGGTTTAACCAGTATCAACGGCGTCAGGGAAGCCATTCCGGCAGCCATTACCGATTTGAAACGCGAATTGGGCCGTGCGCCGGGCCCTGCCGGTTGTCGCGGCTGCGCCGTCAGTCCATCTTTGCTGCACCAAACAGCAGGGAAGGCGGCCCCATGATTTATACGAAACCCGGACGTGCGGGGCGTGTTGTCTCGCGGATTAGCCTCGGCACCGACCGGCGCGGGCACGTTTGATGCCGGGTGTGCAAATTGTGGTTCTGGAAACCGTGAACGATCCCGGCACGCCGGGCAGGACGGGCGACGACCGGTTCGGCTTTGACGAGGCCGCCGGCACCGCCTGGGCGCTGGACGGGGCAACCGATGTCACGCATCTCAGGCTCTTCCCGGACGCCGAGAGCGGCGCCGCATGGATTGCCGCAGCACTCAGTGCGCGCCTGATGGCGCCCCCGGCGCTTGGCGAAATGCCCGAAGCTTATTTCGCGAAAGTCCTGACGGATGTTCGCGCCCGTGCAGAGGCATCCACGCGCATCCCGCTTGACGACCTGCCCGGCGAAGCCCGGCCCATCGCGTCTGGCATGTGGATGCAGGTTGTGAATGACCGGGCCGTGTTCGTCTGGCTTGGCGACTGCATGGCGCTATTGCGGCGCGCCGCCCGCGTTACCGTGATCGGTTCACCGGGCAAGGCGGAGGATGAGACGGTGACGGCGCGCCGCCTGCTGGCCGTGCCGCCGGAAGAACGCCTCGCGCAGCTGCAGACCGACCGGCGGCGATCGAACGCCAACCGCACCTGCTTCGGGCTCGATCCGCATGCGGCGGCGAACCTGGAGACTCAGGCGGTCGTCGTGGCGCCGGGCGATACGATCTGCCTGATGAGCGACGGTCTGTACCGGCTGATTGCGCCCTATGGCACGCACACGCCGGAACGATTCATGGATCTTGTCGCCGGCACAGGACTCAGCGGTGCGGTGGCGGTCCTGCGCGCGTTCGAAGATGCGCCCGGACGCGACATGAACCGGATCAAGGCCCGCGACGATGCCTGCGGCGTACTCCTGCGCATCGACGCCACGGGCTAGGCGGCGAGTCTGGCCCTGCGCACAAAGATCGGCATAGTGTACCGGACCGCCCGCAAGATGGCGGGCAGTCCAGTCAGGGAGGTATGACCAATGCTGCGCTATTTCGCTTTTCCAGCTTTTGCCATGATGGCCGCCTGCGCCTCAGCGCCAGTTCAGGTCGCCGCCGTACCGACAATTGAACAGCTATGGATCGCGGATGGATTTGCGGCGCCCGAGAGCCTGGTCCGCGCGCCTGACGGTAATTTTCTCGTCTCGAATGTCGGGATCGATGACGGTGACGCAAAAAATGGCGACGGCTTCATCTCGAAGATCTCGCCTGACGGCCAGTTGATCGAGAAGTATTGGGCCGCCAAGGTCAACGGGCCGAAGGGGCTCGCGATCCAGGACGGCAAGCTCTACGCCTCTGACATTGACGTCGTCATGGTGTTCGATGTGGACAAGGGCGGGATCGGCAAGAAAATCCCGGTCGACGGCGCCGTCTTCCTGAATGGCGTCACGGCGTGGAATGGCGCTGTCTACGTCTCCGATTCCGGCACGGGCCGCATTCACCGCATCACGGATGGCGCGGCCACGCTCTGGCTGGAGGACGCGCGTTTCGGCGGCATCAATGGTGTGCTGGGGGATGGCGACCGGCTGCTGGTTTCGACCATGGACACAGGCTCGCTTTACGCTGTAACCGCCGACGGAATGATCACCGAGATAGCATCCGGCATGATCGATGCGGACGGCATCGGCCTCGTGCCGGGCGGCGGCTACCTTGTGTCGTCATGGACCGGGCAGGTCCACTATGTCGCCGAGGACGGCACCGTCACGACGCTGCTCGACACGACAGGCGATGCGACGCCAATCCTGCAGAACGACCTCAAGATATTCGGCGATACCGTGATTGTGCCGAACTGGCAGCCCGGCACGGTGACGGCGTGGAAAGTGGCCCGTCCCGACCGGGTTGATAGAGGTCAAGTCCGCACCGGCGCCGATGCCCGATAGTCCGGGCAGGCGGCAGCGGCCCGCGACAGGCGCGAGCGGTGCGATGGCCTCAGTCGGGAGGATACGTGGTGGGTTTTTCAGGAAAATGGGTCAGTTCGCGCAACTCGGTGCTGGAGCTTAAGCAGGACGGTGCGAAAATATCCGGGACGTTTGATTCCGGTGTCGCCGACGAAGGCGTGATGAAAGTGCCCGTCATCGGCTGGGCCAATGGCGACCGGATCGCGTTCACGTGCAGTTACGAGAAATACGGAACGGTCATTGCCTGGGCCGGACAGATGGCCGACGAGGAAGGCTATCCCCGGATCGAAGCGAAATTCCTGCACGAGTCTGACGTGAAAGAAGAGAACGAAGCCGAATTCCTCTGGGCCGCCACCCGTATCGGCAGCGACATTTTCGTGAAGCAGTAGGCAACGCGCCCCTAGTTCGCGTTCCCCGCGCTCACAGCCACCATCGCCGCGCGCAATGTGCGGTCGCCGATTTTCCAGCCGGGCTGGAACACGGATGCGATCGTGCCGGACGGTTGCTCAGAGGGTATCTGGGCGACAGCCTGGTGCTGGTTGGGGTCGAAAGTCGCGCCGGGTGCGGCATCGATCTGTTTGACGCCGTGACGGCCGAGCGCGGTTTCGAGTTCCTTGGCGGTCATCTCGATGCCGCTGAGCAGGTTGTTGCCGGCGTCCGACAGGTTGGCGCGATCTTCATCCGGCAGGGCGGCGAGGGCGCGGGCGAGGTTGTCGGAGACGCTGAGAAGGTCGCCAGCGAAACGTTCGATGGCATAGACGCGGGCATCGGATACCTGCCGCTCGGCCCGCTTGCGCGTATTGTCGAGGTCAGCCAGCGTGCGCAGCAATTGCTCGCGCAGGTCCTCGGCCTCGATCTTCAGGCGCATGGCTTCCTGTTCGGGCGAGATTTCCGTGTCGGCCTCGGCTTCCATGCTTTCGGCCGCCTGGGCCCGGGCATTCTTCAACATGTCATCGGCGGCCGACTTGAGGTCGGCCCTGGAGGCATTCGGATCGATGTTGGCGTTCTGGCCGGTCTTGGTCTCGTCGTTCATCATTTCCCATCCTTTGCGCGCCGGGCGGCGAGGATTTCGCCGATCACCTTTGCGGTATAGTCCACCATCGGTATCACGCGGGCATAATTCAGCCGGGTCGGGCCGATCACGCCAAGCGCGCCAATGACATGTTTTGCACCGCCCATATAGGGGGCCACGATCACACTTGAACCCGAGAGCGGAAAAAGCTGGTTCTCCGCGCCAATGAACAGGCGCACGCCATCGGCCTCGCGTGTCGTATCGAGGATATCGAGCAGGCTTTGCTGGCGTTCAAGCTCGTTGAACAGTTGCCGCACACGATCGAGGTCATTGGCCGCGCCTGCGTCTTCAAGCAGGTTGGCCCGGCCGCGTATAATCAGCGACCGGCCCCGGCCCGGCGCATCACCGCTCCACTGGACAAGTCCGGCCTCGACAAGCGCTGCCGCAGCGGTATCCAGCGCAGCGCGGCGCGAGCTGATTTCCTCGCGTACATCGACCGCGGCTTCGGCCAACGTGCGGCCTTTCATCCGGGTGGAGAGATAATTCCCAGCCTCGATCAGGGTCGTGGCGGGCAGGCCGTCCGGAATCTTGACCAGCCGGTTCTCGACGTCACCGTCCTCGGTCACCAGGACGCAAAGCGCCTCGCCGCTGGCCAGGGGGACGAATTCCACGTGGCGGATCGCTGTTTCGCGTGTGGGCGAGGCCACAAGGCCCGCGCCGCCAGTCAGGCCGGATAGGATGTTCGACGCTTCGCCGAGCACGGATTGCAGGTCGCCGCCTGCGCCGCGCAGGCGCTCCTCGATCTCGCGCTTGTCGGCACTGGACGGCTCGCCGATCTCCAGGAAGCCGTCGACGAACAGGCGAAGGCCCCGATGCGTGGGCGCGCGGCCCGCCGACACGTGCGGGGCATCAAGCAGGCCGAGATCGGTCAGGTCGGCCATGACATTGCGGATCGAGGCCGGCGACAGAGCAATCACGCCTTTCGACAGGGTGCGCGAGCCGACGGGCTCGCCCGTCGTCAGGTAGCCCTCGACGATCTCCTTGAAGATGTCGCGCGAGCGCTGGTCGAGGCGCTGCATCAGGGACTGGCTGTCGGGCGTCAGGGACATGCCTATTGATTAGGGGCGCGGTGGCCCCGGTACAATAGGCGTTCAGACAGTGAGGCTGGTCCCATCGTCGCGGTCATCTGCGCTGCGCCAGGCGAAATAGGAGTAGACGAACAGGATCAGCACGACGCTCAGGATCAGCGCGGTCAATTGCAGTGCCAGGAAGAGGCCGCTGAAGACGAACGCGCCGATCAGTCCCAGGACGCCCGCAATCATGAACAGGGGCCCGGCAAGACGGTGGGTTTTCTCCCAGGCGATATCAGAGGACAGTGTCCAGGGTGTGCGCACGCCGAAGATGAAGCTCGACCGCGTCTTGGGCAGGTAATTGCCCATGACGATGAATAACACGGCGACACCCGCAATGATCCAGCGGACCATGCCCGATGTGTTGAATGGCTGGCCCGCGCCTTTCACCATGCCAAAGGCAACCCCCGCAGTGACCAGTGTCATCAATGTTGTCACGGAGATCCAGGTCACGACATATGCCTTGCGTCCGACCGCCAGGTTCTGTTTTCGCGGGTCGAGGAAAGGTGCGATTGCCATGATCGCCGAGACGACGGCGGTCCCGCAAGGCAACAACCACAGGACAATCAGGGCGTCGGACTTGTTGCCGAACCGGTCCGGCATGCCGTCAGCGCCGAAATGGAGCGGAATCTGGTTGCTCTCGGGCAGCAAGCCGCTTGCATATAAGACAATGCCGCACGACACGGCGACCATGGCGGCACCCCAAGCCAGTCCGGTGAGGATATAGGGTTTCATTCTGCGGCCTCCTTCAGCTCGTCGTCTCCATTATCGCCGCCGATCAGGCCGAGCAGGGCCGTGGCAGCGTCTTCAAGCACGCTTGTGTTCACGCGGTAGAGGATCTGGTTGCCCTGTCGCTCGGCGGTGATCAGGTCGGCATCCTTCAATACGGCGAGATGCCGGCTCATGGTCGGCCAGCTCGACTCGAATTCGGCCGCCAGGTCGCCCGCAAGGCGGGGCCCCTTGCGCAGAAGGGCAAGGACCTGACGGCGCGCCGGATGGGCCAGGGCCTTGAAGACGGTGTTTTGCATAAGTGCTAATTAGCGTTTTTGCTAATATGAGTCAATGCCTGCTTGAAGCGCTCATCCTGAGCGAAGTCGAAGGACGAGCGCGGGCTGAACGTCCATCCGCACGGAGCCCTATCCTTCGACTTCGCTCAGGATGAGCTTCTTGGGCAGGTTGCTCAGAACAACCCTTCGATCAGGCCGTCTGAATTGAGATGGATCGTCTCCGCCGCCGGGTGGCGGGGCAGGCCCGGCATGGTCATGATGTCCCCGCATATGGCGACAACGAATCCCGCGCCGGCCGACAGGCGCACTTCGCGCAGGCGCACCGTGTGGCCTTCCGGTGCGCCGTACAGGGCCGGATCCGTCGAGAAACTGTACTGCGTCTTGGCGATGCAGACGGGCAGGCGGCCAAAGCCGTCCGCTTCCCAGCGGGCCAGCTGGTCACGCACGGCGCGCGGCGCTTCGACGTGGTCGGCGCGGTAGATGCGTTTGGCGACAGTTTCGATCTTGTCGAAGAGGGGCAGGTCATCGGCATAAAGCGTACGGAAATCTGCGGGCTGTGTTGCCAGCGTCTCTGTCACGATCCGGGCAAGGGCTTCGGCACCTTTGCCACCGTCGGCCCAGTGCGTGCAGAGTGCGACGCGCACGCCGATACTGGCGCAATAGGCTTCGATGGCCGCAATCTCGGCCAGCGTGTCCTGTGTGAAATGGTTGATCGCGACCACGACGGGCAACCCGTATTGCTGAAGGTTCTCGATGTGGCGTCCCATATTGGCGAGTCCGGTCTCAAGCGCGGCGACGTTTTCGCTGCCAAGCGCGTCCCTTGCGAGACCGCCATGCAGTTTCAGTGCTTTCACCGTGGCGACCAGAACAGCGGCGTCCGGTTGCAGGCCCGACTGGCGGCACTTGATGTCGAAGAATTTCTCCGCACCGAGGTCGGCGCCGAAACCGGCTTCGGTCACGACATAGTCGGCCATCCTGAGTGCGGCCTGCGTCGCGATCACGGAATTGCAGCCATGCGCGATATTGGCGAAAGGTCCGCCATGGATGAGGCAGGGATTGTTCTCCAGCGTCTGCACGAGGTTGGGCAGCATGGCATCTTTCAGTAGCGCCATCAGCGCGCCGGTCGCCTTGATGTCGGCGCAGGTGACGGCAGTGCGGTCGCGCCGATAGCCGACAATGATGCGGTCGAGGCGTTGCTCGAGATCAGTTGCGTCTGTCGCGAGGCAAAGAATTGCCATGATCTCGGACGCGACCGTTATATCGAACCCGCTCTCCATCGCCGCGCCATTGCCGGGCCCGCCAAGGCCGGTAACGATCTCGCGCAGGTTCCTGTCATTCATGTCGAGCACACGCCGCCAGGTCACGCGGGAGGGCTCCAGCCCGCTGGGACTGCCCCAGTGGATATGGTTGTCGACCATGGCGGCCAGCAGGTTGTGCGCCGAGGTGATGGCGTGGAAGTCGCCCGTGAAGTGGAGGTTGATATCCTCCATCGGAACGACCTGCGCATAGCCGCCGCCCGCTGCGCCGCCCTTCATGCCGAAACAGGGGCCGAGCGAGGGCTCACGCAGGCAGAGCAGCGTGTTCGCGCCGATCCGGTTCATTGCATCGGCGAGGCCGACACTGGTGGTCGTCTTGCCTTCTCCGGCTGCCGTCGGGCTGATCGCGGTGACGAGGACAAGTTTGCCATCGGGTTTCGCGCCAAGGCCTGACAGGTAATGCGCGGCGATCTTTGCCTTGTCATGGCCATAGGGGATGAGGTTTTCTGGGGGGATGCCGAGCTTTGCGCCGATTTCGGTGACAGGCTTCTTTGTCGCCGCCCGGGCGATCTCGATATCACTGGCCATGTTGCCCCTCGTAAAATCCTGATGCCCGTCCGGTGTAGACAGGGCGGCCAAAACCCGCAATCAGGCGGGGCAGAAAAGAGGACCCAGTCATGACCCAGCTTATCCGCCCTTCCGGACGCGCTTTCGACCAGTTGCGTGAGATAACGCTCGAGACAAACGTGACAAGGTATGCCGAAGGCTCGTGCCTCGCGAAATTCGGCAACACGCACGTCCTGTGCACGGCCAGCTGGGAGAAAAGTGTTCCGGGCTGGATGAAGGGCAAGGGCGCCGGTTGGGTAACGGCAGAATACGGCATGCTGCCCCGCGCGACACATACACGTGGACGCCGCGAAGCCGCTGCGGGCAAGCAGTCCGGTCGTACGCAGGAAATCCAGCGCCTGATCGGGCGCAGCCTGCGCTCGGTCGTCGACTTGGCCGCGCTGGGCGAAAACCAGATCACGATCGACTGCGACGTGCTGCAGGCCGATGGCGGCACGCGCACCGCCTCGATCACCGGCGGCTTTGTCGCGCTCGCGCTGGCCTGCCGCTACCTGAAATCAGAAGGCGTCATCAAGGCCGATCCGGTCCAGAAGCAGGCGGCGGCCATTTCCGTCGGCGTCTACCAGGATTTCCCGGTGCTGGATGTCGATTATCCCGAAGACAGCCAGGGCGAAGCCGACATGAATGTTGTAATGAGCTCGGATGGCGGCTTCATCGAAGTGCAGGGCACGGGCGAAGAGCGTCCTCTGAGCCGCAAGGAACTCGACGAGATGCTGCGCCTTGCCGAGATGGGCTGTAACGAACTGTTCGCTGCCCAGCGCGCTGCGCTGGCCTAGGGCGTCACGGCGGGCTTTGCGCCCAATAGGTCGCGCTGCCTTCAGGCATCTTTTGCAGGACATCCGCGAACGCGTCGCGGTCGACATTCAGGTGAAGGGCATTGGCCACGGCCGCAATGGAATCGTCCGGAGAGAAATTGTGCTGCGACCGGACGGACTGGACTTCGTGTGTCAGGGATGCGCGGTGGGCGAAGGGCAGGACGGGGTCGCCCGGATGCCAGTTCTCGACAAACAAGGCGCGCAAGCAGGGCGGCAGAACACCCGCAAAGACCAGCACTTGCGACGGCGTCAGCCGGCGCCGGAAGACCTGGAGCACAGCGTCGACCATCGTGTAGGTCTGGTGGCTCGTCTGCAGCATGGCGGCCCGCTCGGCATCCTCAAGGAAGGCGTAAAAGTCTTCCGAAGCATGCTTGTATTCGCGTGGGACTGTCATGTTGGCCTCCAGTGTGCGTCTTCCGGATCATATTTATCCTGCAATGGCTTTACTGCGTCCCGGACTGCGCGCCAAACGGGCATCAGGGCCGGGCAAGACCGGGCAATCCGAACATGGCGAGTTGCAGGCTTTGCGCAATGCGGGCCGCCCGTTCCATGAAGTAAGGGACGGCTTCAGGGCTCGGCGCGGTATCTTCCAGCGTTTGCCGGAACAGGCCCAGCCAGATCTGGAAGTGCGCTGCCGTCACGCCCGTCAGCTTCTGGTGCGCAGGCACCGGCTTGCCATTATAGCGCCCGGCATTCAGGGCGACGGAGGCCCAGAAATCCTTCATGCGGGCGAGGTGCGGCCCCCAGTTGTCGCCGATCTCCTTGTTGAATATCGGGCCGAGCGTGGCGTCAGCGCGGACCCGGGCATAAAAGGTTTCGACCAATTCCGAAATGTAAGCGTCGTCGATGCCCATGCGGTCAGCATTGAGCCGGATCTCGCGGCGGCGTTCTTCGGCGGTGCGCAGGGCATGGGTCATGCGGTTTCTCCCATGGCGAGCAAATCGTGCAGCGGCGCATTGCCGCCCACGAGGTCTGCGATTGACCAGGTGTCCAGGCTCGCGAAAAAAGCTTCCAGCGCGTCGGCCAGCGCGCCGCGCAACCGGCAGGCCGGCGATATGCGGCATCCGCCCGCGCCGCCCGGAAAGCATTCCACCAGGGCGGCATTGCCTTCCATGCGACGCACCACGTCACCAACGCGTATGTCCGACGCCCTTCGGGCCAGGCTGAGGCCGCCGGTGCGTCCCCGCTCGGTCGCAATGATGCCTTCCTGGCCGAGCGCCTGCGCCACTTTCATCAAATGGTTCTTCGAGATGCCGAAGGTCTCGGAGATGTCTGCGATGGTGACGCGGCGGTCCGTGTTGACGGCAAGGTGCATCAGCGTGCGCAGCGCGAAATCTGTCTGCAGGTTCAGCCGCATGGTCGCTAGGCCTCGTCGGAGTGGCGTGTGTCCCAGACAATCTCGTGTGCGCCTTCGTCAAAGCCGTTCCTCCGGCCAAGGACGAGTACGGTGGTCAGGACGCCGGCGACGATGAATGAAACGACTGTCCCGGCGAGCAGGGCGACCCAGCCATGACCGGACATGTCCGCGCCCATGGAGGACCGGCTAAGCAGCCATACCAGCCCCATCACGACGCATGTGGCGATGACGGCGCCGACCGCGAGGCCGCCAATGAGCTTTGCTGCAAAACTGGGCTTTGCCATGATGTCTGCCTTTCAACGCGCCGGACCGGTGATGCCGACGACCATACGGCACATATACGCCTTATTGCTCGTCGATCAATATAACATGCATATTATATGCATGTTATAAATTGACGCAGGGTGTAGTCCAGAAGGGGACTAAGGGGGCGGCTTGCCGCGTTCCCAGGCCACATCGCGGCCATAAAGCGGCACCGTGGACAGGCTCATCTTGGCCGAGCCGTCGATCGGTTTCCGGCTGAACGAGACATAGATCAGGCTGTCGCTGTCGGCGTCATAGATGCGCCGAACGGCCAGCTGCTTGAACACCAGGCTCTGGTTCTGGTCGAATACTTCTTCGCCCGACCGGTCGAGATCGATATTGCGGATCTTTACCGGTCCGGTTTGCAGGCAGGAAATGGATGAGTTGGACGGGTTTTCGAACCAGTTGCCCTTGCCGATCCGGTCCCAGACGCCGCGGTCGAAAAAGGCGAGATGGCAGATCACGCCGTCGATTTTGGGGTCGGTCAGCGACTTGATCTTGATCTCGTTGCCGAGCCAGTCGTTCTTGAATTCGCCAACTTCCGAATTGCCGCCTCCGCAAGCGGCGAGCAGGCTGAGACAGGCGGCGAGAGCGACCGGGGCAAGTTTCATATGGCCTCTATGTCGGGGCAGGTGGCTGGTTCCGGTCGCGGCGTCTATTCGGCGGCGACGCGTCGTCGGCCTTCCTCGCCTTCCTCGTCGAATACGAGCAGGTCGCCGGGCTGGCAGTCGAGTTCGCGGCAAAGGGCCTCAAGTGTCGAGAAGCGCACGGCCTTGGCCTTGCCGGTTTTCAGGATGGACAGGTTTGCGAGCGTGACACCGACACGTTCCGACAGCTCGGTCAGGGACATGCGCCGGTCCAGAAGCACACGGTCGAGGGTTACACGGATAGACATCTTTTACCCTCCTAAATGGTCATTTTTTCTTCGTCGCGCAGGCGTGTGCCTTCGCGGAAGACCTGGGACAGAATGAACAGCGCCGCAACCGACGCCCATGGGATGAGGTCGAGATTGAACCCGATCTTGGCCTTGTCAAAGCTGAATCCGACGACCAGCGCCACGGCAATGCGCAGCAGCTGGGTGACGGCAATGGTCGCAGCCACGCGGCTCAGGCGGTTGGCATTCTCGGGCACGAACGGGTCGCCGTCGGCCAGGGTCGCCAGGATACGGCGCAGCAGGACGCAGACATAGATAATCGCCGGGATTACGATGAGCCCGCCGATCAGGCCCGCGATCAGGGCCGGCAGGCTGTCAGTTCCGTCGGTGACGGAAATATTCAGGGCGTCGATCGAGCCGCCATTGTGGTGGGCGTAGATGGCTGCGCCGACGCTGGCGAGGAACACGACCCCGATGATTGCCGTCATCCACATCACGATGGTTACAAGGACTGTCATGATGGCAGCCATCGAGTTTCTTGCCTGTTTGCTCATGCCTGTCTCTTCACCGTGTTGCGCTCATGGTCTATGGCGTAGGTGCGCTTATCGCAAAACCGTACACCTTTACCGTTTAACGATATAGGTATTTGCAGGTAAAGCAAGAATGGAACCATTTCAGAAACAGGTGAAAAAATTACAGTTCGCACGCTCACGCCCGGTCGACTCGTTGCTGCAACCCACAACAAGGGCAAGGTTGCCGAACTGAAAGACCTGTTTGAACCCCTTGGATTCACTGTGGTCTCGGCGCTGGAGCTCGATCTCGACGAACCCGACGAGACAGAAACCACGTTTGCGGGCAATGCACTGCTGAAGGCGCGCGCGGCCATGCTGGCGACTGGCGCACCGGCCCTGTCCGACGATAGCGGCCTGTCGGTGACCGCGCTGGGCGGCGCGCCGGGTATATATTCGGCCCGCTGGGCCGGCGAGCCCCGGGATTTTTACCGCGCCATGGAGAAGGTCGAACAGGAATTGCAGGAGATCGGTGCTACCGACCGGTCTGCGAAATTCGTGTGTGCCCTGGCGGTTGTCTGGCCGGACGGACAAGAAGCCGTCTTCGAAGGCGAAGTGCATGGCCAGTTGGTCTGGCCGCCGCGCGGAGATCAGGGATTTGGCTATGACCCGATGTTTGTCGCCGACGGTGAAACCATCACGTTCGGCGAAATGGACCCGGCCCGAAAGCATGGCATGAGCCACCGCGCCGCCGCCGTCGCCAGGCTCAAGGCGGCTCTGCTTTAATGGCTGAGCATCTGGCGCCTTTCGGTCCACAATATGGATTTGGACTCTACGTCCATTGGCCGTACTGTTCAAAAATATGCCCCTACTGCGACTTCAATGTGTACGCAGCCAAGGCCCGGTCGGCCGAGCCGCTGCTCAAGGCGATCTCTGACGATATCCGCATCCACCGCCCGCGCCTGCCGGAACATGGCGCGCTCGATACGGTCTATTTCGGTGGCGGTACGCCCTCCCTGCTGAAGCCGGGCGAGATTGCGGGCCTGCTGGCCACTGCCGAAGAGGTTTTCGGCATCAAGCCGGGCGCCGAGATCACGCTGGAAGCCAATCCGAACGACGTCCTGCGAGCCGACCTGCGGGGTCTCGAGGCGGCAGGCGTCACGCGCCTGTCCATTGGTGTCCAGTCCCTGCGCGACAATGCGCTCGCCTTCCTCGGCCGCGATCATGACGCCGTGTCGGCTCGCGCTGCCGTCGAGCGCGCGCTGCATGTCTTCCCGAATGTCTCGATCGATTTCATTTATGCCCGCCCCAGCCAGTCCATCGATGAATGGGGCGATGAACTCGGCGATGCGCTGGCCCTCGGCGCGCCACACCTGTCGCTCTACGAACTGACCATCGAACAGCGCACGGCGTTCGGCAAGGCGGTCGCACGCGGCGAACTCATCCCCATGGATCCGGATGCGCAGGCCGATCTTTACGAGCTGACACAGTCCATCACCATGCAGGCCGGCCTGCCCGCCTATGAAGTGTCCAACCATGCCGCCGGGCCGGCATTCCGCTCACGCCACAATCAGATCTACTGGCATGGCGGCGACTGGATCGGGGTCGGGCCAGGCGCCCATGGCCGCGTCAGCGTAGGCGGCAAGCGCTATGCCAGCGAGGCGGAACGGCGACCCGAGGCCTATATCGCCAATGTCGTTGCGCTCGGCTCCGGCTGGGGCGGGGCCTCAACGCTGTACCCGCTGGATATCGCCCGCGAGCTGATCGCCATGGGCCTGCGTGCGATCGATGGCCTCGACGTGCAGCGCATCGAAACGCTGTCCGGCCAGCCCGTGCCGCGTGACAGGATCGACGCCTTTGTTGCAGAAGGCTGGGTACGGTTCGATGGCACAACTCTGTCGCTGACCCCGGCCGGCTGGCTTCTGGCCGATGCGATCACGGGCCAGCTCGCGCCCTGATCCCTCTGGAGTGCTCATCCTGAGCGAAGTCGAAGGACGAGTTCCGTGCGGCCCGCGCCCATCCCAGAATGAGTTCCTCAAGACCTCGCCTCTTCAAGCCCGTGGATGCGCGGCCGCGTGCACTTCACGCAGCCGGCTCGCATCGACGCCGGTATAGACCTGCGTGGTCGAGAGGGACGCATGCCCGAGCAGGGTCTGGATCGCACGCAGGTCGGCGCCGGCCGCCAGCAAGTGTGTTGCAAAGGCATGGCGCAGGGCATGTGGCGTCGCGGTATCCGGCAGGCCCAGGACGCCGCGCAGTTTCTGCACCAGTCCCTGGATAAGGCGCGGGTTCAACGCACCGCCCTTGGCGCCCCGGAACAGGGGGCCGGATTTCGTCAGCGCGTAGGGGCAGAGCGCGCCATAGGCATCCATCGCCTCGCGCACCGCCGGTATCAGCGGCACGATGCGCACCTTGCCGCCCTTGCCGCTGATGCGCAGGCGCTCGGGCGCGGGCAGGTCGGCGCCCGTCAGGCCCAGTGCCTCGGAAATCCGCAGGCCGCCGCCATAGAGCAGGCTCAGCACGGCGGCGTCACGCGCGCCGATCCATGTCTCGCTGTCCGGGTCGGTTTCGGCCTCGAAGATCATGTCCTTGGCCGCTTCGACGGAAACAGGCCGGGGCAGGCGGGCCTTGCGTTTCGGGCCCTGCAAGTAAGCGATCTCTGCATTCTCGATATCGTGGGCCCGGCCCAGCCAGCGGTAGAGCGCCTTGATCGACGACAACAGGCGCGCAATCGATGCGTCCGACAGGCCGTCGCGGCGCCGCTGGGCCAGGTGCGCGCGGATGTCCCGCGCCTTCAGCCGCCCCAGGGCCTTCGGCGTCGGCTCTTCGCCAAGATGCACCCGCAGGAAATTGAAGAAGTCAGCCAGGTCAGACCCATAGGCCTCGACCGTATTGCCCGCCAGCCGACGCTCATGCGCCAGATGCGAGAGAAAGGCGGCAAGGGTTTCCATCCGTCAAGACTGACACCGACCTCTTAAGGACGCGTTGCGGGCAGGCAGGCCCCGATCTTGCAAAAGGAGGCAAGGCTTACGAATTCAGGGCGGGACAAAGTTAATGCGGTATCTTGGAATAGATCTGGCGCGGTCGGTAGCGATCTTCTTCGTGATCATCGGACATGCTCTGACAGCGGCAAACCTGCGCACCGAAGCCGGGGCAGTGCTTGGCAGCCTCAGCCTGTTCCTCGCCGCGTCGGCGCCGGTCTTCTTCTGTCTGTTCGGCACCATGCTGCAGCTGGTCTATGCGCGAAAATTCGCTGCTGGACATGGCGTTGTGATCACACAGCGCCTCTGGTCCCGTGCGCTGCAGTGCTGGGCCCTCTATTCCCTGTCCTGTGCGGTGATGTGTGTCGCCTGGCAATTGTCCTTCGCTTATTGGGTGCGGTGTTCGATCTTCTTCACCGACACGTACTATACGGACATCCTGCGCTTCTACGCGGTCATGCTGGTGCTCGCGCCGCTGATGATCCTGGTCAGCGTCCGGATCGGCCTTTGGCCGCTGGTCCTGGTTGCCGGGGCCATTCATGCGGCCTTCCCGATTTTCTCGGCCCTTGGCCCCATGGGCACGTTCACGGGCGCCGAAAATGTCTCGTCCTTCATCTACGGTGGCAACATGCTCAATCACAGCGCGCCATCCATCCTTCACGGCTTCGGTTTTGTCGTGGCCGGCATGGTGATGGGCAAGGTGATGGCGGCGCGGCCCGGCCGGGAATTGCTTTTGTCGGGTCCCGGTTGGGGCGTGCGCGGTGCATTCATCGCGCTGGTCCTGGTCTGCGCGGCCTGGATGTGGGCTGGCGATTACAATGTCGCACTGCCTGAAGTGCGCGGCTATCTGCGCAATGCGAACCATCCACTCTACCTGCTCACGGGCGTGGCGGCGACGGTCGTGTTCATCGACGTGTTCGGCTATATCCGGCGCATGGCGAGTATCGCGTCCGACTCGATCTGGATGGTGTTCGGCCGGACAAGCCTGTTCACGTTCGCATTCGGCAATTCATTGCTCTACATCGTCCATATCGAAGACCGGTCGGCGCCGGGAAACCTGGCGCTGCTGATCAGCAGTGTCGCAGCTGTCATGGCGATGTCACTGACCTATGCACTGTTTCGCGACGCCCGGATGCTCAAGGCAGACCATTGGGCCGCCCGGCTCTATCGCGCGATTGTCGATGATGGCGCGATCGCGATTGTCCGCTGGGTGACAACTCCCATCATGCGGCGGTCGGTCGGAACCGCCCGCGGTGCCTAGGTCTCGTCTTCCCAGTCGACGATGAAATCTTCCATGTCATCCTCGAACACCGTATCTTCCGAGACGACCCGTCCCCGTACGGAGTTGCCGGTCTCATGCACGCGTTCACGGTCGCCGCAGACGAGGTAGTGCCAGTCGGGCAGGTCCTTGCCGTCCATCACCAGGCGATAGGCGCAGGTCTTCGGCATCCAGTTGATCTCTTCAATGCCAGCGGGGGTCAGCTTCACGCAATCAGGAACCTTCTTCTTGCGATTGTCATAGTCGGAGCACTGGCAGGTTCCGGCATCCAGCAGCGTGCAGTGCAGCTTGGTATATGCGATTTCGCCGGTGTCTTCATCTTCCAGTTTGAGCAGGCAACATTTTGCGCAGCCGTCGCAGAGAGATTCCCACTGCGCCTCATTCATCTTGTCGAGCGGAACGGTTTTCCAGAACGGCTCGCTCATGCTGCCTGCGCGGCCCAGGCAGGTTTCTTCTCGATCAGGGCGGTGGCAAACCAGCACGCAGACGAGACCTTGTCGCCAGCGGCAATCGCGTCTTCCATCGCGCGGGCGACAAGGCGTGTACCAAGGCCGCGCCCGCCAAGGCTATCGGGCACGATCGTGTGCGTGATGTGCATGCGTGCATTGCCGGGCCGATCATAGGTCAGGTAGGCTTCAATTCCGTCGATCACGAGGCTGTAGCGTTGGCGCTTGGCGTCATGGCTGATCGTTTCACCGCTCATGCCAGGACGTCCTGCCATTCAGGATGCTTCTGGATCTGGGCCTTGGCGAAGGGGCAGAGCGGAATGATCTTCACGCCATTCTTGCGCGCATCTTCCACGCCGCGCTTCACCAGCGCTACGCCCACGCCCATGCCGGCCAGTTCCTTGGGAACGGCGGTATGGTCAATGATGATGCGGCTGGTGCCGGATTTGGAAAATGTCATTTCAGCTTCATGCCCATCAACCACGGCTACATAGCGTCCGCCGGTTGGACCATCTTCGAGCGTGATTGTGATGTCGGTCATCGGATATCCAGTACGGGATATATGCCGCGATATAAAGTGTCTCTCGCAGACGACAGGGCAAGAAAAAGCCGCCCGACGAGGGGCGGCCTTGGGAAGGTATGTAAACCCGCCTGGGGGGCTTACTTTTTCTTGAAGGCGTCTTTCACGTCGCCGGCAGCATTGCGGATATTGCCTTCGGCCTTGTCAGCTTTGCCCTTCATTTCGAGCGACTTGTCGCCCGCCATCTTGCCGGCTGCTTCCTTGACCGAGCCTTCGGCTTTCTTGGCGGCGCCTTTGACATGTTCCTTGTCCATGAGTGTACTCCTTATTTCCGGCCGCATGATTGCAGCCATTCAACCAACGCGCGATCCGGGATTTTGTTGGATTAAATCTCGGTGAGCCTGCGCGGCGGTTGGCGTCCGGCCATTTGCGAACGGACCTGGCCACATCGTCCGCGCGCCGTACCTTCGTCCCGAAAATATTGGCCAACCGGGCGCAATTCGGGTAGCCTTTCACAATGAGCAAAGACCCTTATGCCTTCCGCCATTTCCAGCCCGGGGATGTCGTTTCGATCCGCTTCAGCGGGGTGCTCAGGCACTATGGCGTTGTCACGTCGGGCGGTCGGGTCATTTCCAACTCGCGCAAGCATGACGGTGTTACTGAACAGACCCTCGACGATTTCGCAGATGGTCGTCCCGTCAAGGTTCACGGCAGCCGCAGCGATGCCCATCATCTTGAAGTCGAGTCCCGGGCCCGTCGGGCGCTCGGCGCGTCTTACCGCCTGGCCGGGTCCAATTGCGGCGACTTTGTCGGCCACGTGCACAAGCGCAAGCCCACAGTCACGCAGGTCGGCCGCGCCACGATGATGGCCATCGGCGACCTGTTCGGCAATTCGCGCAAGTACCGCTAGGCCTGCTTGCAATTGAGCAGGCTATGCAACTTGCCGGTCTCGGACTAGTTCACGTTCCATGGCTCGCCTGCTGAACCCTCCCGAGATTGACTGGCGCGAGGACGGGACCCCCGTCGCGCGCGCCCATGACGATGTCTATTTCACCGCCGGCGACGGTCTCGCGGAATCGCGCGCTGTGTTTCTCGCCGGGTGCGGCCTGCCCGATGGGTGGCAGGGCCGCGAGGTGTTCACTGTCGCCGAAACCGGCTTCGGCACGGGCCTCAACTTTCTCGCCCTCTGGCAGATGTGGGAAACCCATCGCCCGTCGCCGACGGCGCGGCTCCACTTTGTCAGTTTCGAAGCTTTCCCGCTCCTGCCGGAAGACGCCGTGCGCGCGCTCGACAGCTGGCCAGAACTGGAGGAGCTCGCCGCGCTGATGATTGCCAGGTGGCCCGGCCCCGCCAAAGGCGTGCGCCGCATGGTCTGGCCCGATTCCGGCGTCTCGCTGACCCTGCATCACGGCGACATCCGGGAGACGCTGCCCGCTGCGCGCTTCCAGGCCGACGCCTGGTTCCTTGACGGGTTCAGCCCCGCCAAGAACGCGGAGATGTGGGGCGACTGGATCTATCCCGAAATTGCCGCCCAGTCGGTGGCCGGTGCCCGGCTGGCGACGTTCACCGTGGCGGGCTTCGTGCGCCGCGGCCTTGCCGACGCCGGGTTCGAGGTCAGTCGCCTGCCGGGACATGGCCGCAAGCGGGAGCGGCTCGAGGCCACCCTTGCCACCCCCTTGCCACCCTCTCCCGATCCCCATGCCACCGCCCCGGCAACACCCGGCCTGCGACGTGTCGCCATCATCGGCGCCGGGATTGCCGGAGCCGGTGCTGCCCGTGCGCTTGTGGATGCGGGGGCCGACGTCACCGTATTCGACAGGGACGAAAATCCGGCATCCGGCGCCAGCGGCAATCCGCTGGCCCTGTTGATGCCGCGCCTGGATGCGGCTGACACGGTCCAGGCACGCCTGCTGGTCGACGCCTATATTGCCGCCCGCAACACCTATCGCGGCCTGCCCGGCGTCACCGAAACCGACGTGCGCCAGATTCCAAAGGACCAGACAGAAGCAGGCCGTTTCACCAAACTCCTCGCCGACCCACCATTGCCACTCGAAGACCTCGAAGCCCTGCGCGGCGGTGGCCTGCTGCACAAGCAGGCCCTGATCCTGAGGCCCGCTGAACTGATCCCCGCCCTCCTCGCTGGCGCTACCGTGCGGCTGGGGATATCGGTGAAGGTCGATCTCGAAAAACGCGAAGTGAATGGCGAAGCCTTTGATGCCATCATCCTGGCGACAGCCATGGCAACGATGGACCAATTGCCATGGCTGGGCCTCGAGGCGCGGCTGGGTCAGGTCGAATGGATTGGCGATGCAGCCATCGCCGACCCCGACGCGGTGACGCAGGGAACCTATGCCCTTGCCGACGGACCAGATCGGCTGTGGGGCGCCACATTTGAGCGCTTTGGCGGCGGCCTGCCGGACACCTCCGACCGGGCCAGAGCTGAGAATGCGGAAGGCCTCGACAGGCTGTCGCCCTGGTGGGTGCGCGATGCGCGCGAATACGCGGCGGACTCCCGGGCGGGCCTGCGGGCGACCACGGCTGACCGTCTGCCGCTGATCGGGGCGGTGCCGGACTACGCGGCGGCCCTCGCCCTGTTCGACGGGGTCAAAAAAGGGCGCCCTGCGGATGCGGACGCCCCTGTGATGCCGGGCATTTTCATGGTGAACGGGTTTGGCGCGCGGGGTTTCACCTGGGGCCCCTGGGCGGGCGGTATCCTGGCGGCCCAGCTGCTTGGTGGCCCGGCCCCGGCGGAAGCTGCCGCCCTTGTGGCGGTCAGCCCGATGCGCCTTATCTTGCGGGCGCTGAAGCGGGGCGAGGCTTAAGCCGCTCTTACGAAGGACAGCTGGATGCCGCCATTTTCGTGCGGTGCGAACGTCATTTCCAATCCGCCCATTTCCAGTGCCATGCCGCCTTGCAGGCTGGCGATCGCGACGATCGCCAGGACGATCATGACGGCCACGCCTCCGAGCAGCCAATTATTGTAAAGCAGTGTCCCCTTGCTCATCGGTCCGTTCCTTTGTCGGGTTTGATGGTGGTTTCAGTTGTGGGTTCTAGTTGCCGCGTTCGAGATCGCGGAATTCCTTGCGCAAGCGCCACTCGTCGGACGTTACCTTGCGTTCGATGGATTGCAGGCGGTCGTCGAGATCCATGAAGGTGTACTTCAGGTGTCCGAACGTGGCCCGGGGCCGGTCTGAGACGCCCCGCCAGAACGCATCTTCCTCTGGCGTGATCGAGCTTCGGCCAAACGGTGTGCGCGGCGTGATGATCCAGATCGTCAGGTAGATGATGATCGAGATCGGGCCGAACATGAAGAGCGTGGCGAGCACGAACAGGATGCGGACCAGGATGGGTTCCCAGCCGAAGCGCTCGGCAAGGCCGCCGCAGACGCCGGCAATGACCTTGTCAGTGCGTGAGCGATAGTAGCGTTTCGGGTTGGGTGACCGGTATTCCGCGCTGTCATGGTCAGAATGGGGGCGGGTCATGGGCGGGGTGTCCTTAATCGTCGAGTGTTGAACGGGGGCGGCGCGGTGGGCTTGCGCGCTCCCGTGTGTGGTCGTCGCTCTGGTCGAGGAGGGCCTCGAGCGTTGCGAGACGGCGTTCCATTGCCTTGGCCGAGCGCCAGAGGTCTTCCATCATCCGTTCGTCATCCGGCTGGAGTGTTTTCTGCCGGCGCCACTGGGAAATATAGTGGAACGTCATGCCAGGCAGGATGACGAAAATACTGAGGATGGCCATCAAGGCGATAATGCTTTCGTCCATGGACTTAGGTCTCCTGACGTTCGGCGCGAGCCTGTGCGATCAGTCCGGGCGTACAAATCACCGCCAGGAAGCCGAAGAGGCAGATAATAGATAATACCATGAATCAGGCCTCCGATTTCGCGGATTTCGAAGACGACTTCGACCGCTTGGCTTTCAGGGCTTCGAGTTCCTTCTCGACGCTCTCGTTGCGCTCAAGGGCAGCAAACTCGGCTTCGAGGGTCGGTTCGCGGCCCTTGATCGTGTCGGCATAGGCTTCCATTTCGTCGACCTTGCGTTCGATCGTGTTGTAGCGGGCGAGGGCATCGTCGACCCGGCCGTCATAGACCTGGCTGCGGACGCGGATACGTTGCTCGGCCGCTTCCCGGCGCATCATCAGCGAGCGGTGCTTGGCTTTGGCTTCGTCGAGCTTGGCCTGCAGCTTGCCGAGATCTTCCTGGCGCTTTTCGAAGGCTTCTTCGGCGGCGTCCATCGCAGCCTTGCGGTGGGTGATTTCACCCTCGGCCTTCTGCTTGGCGATCAGGGCGCCGCGAGCCAGGTCTTCACGACCCTTGTCGATGGCCAGTTCGGCCTTGGCGGCCCATTCGTCACGGGCTTGCGTGAAATGGACGATTTCGCGTTCCATTTCTTTCTTGTCGGCCATCGCGCGGGCTGCGGCTGTGCGGACTTCGACCAGCGTGTCTTCCATTTCCTGGATGATCAGGCGGGCGATTTTTTCGGGATTTTCAGCACCGTCCAGCATCGCATTGATGTTGGAGTTGATGATGTCACCGAGGCGGGAGAAGAGACCCATGGGGTATCCTTTCGTGTTTGACTGGGAGGAGGATTAAAAGAAGAGGCCGCCAAGAAGGATGCCGGCGCCGAAAAACATCCAGCTCTCGGCAGGGCGGGTCGACAGCCAGCGGCCAAAACGGCCTGCGTCGGTGCGAGCTTCAGTTCGGTAACTACGGTCGTCCATCTTGAGTTCAGTCCTTCTGGTTAAAAGCGACGCCCCGTCGCGCTGAGTGCCAATATCATTTCAAGGACCGTGCCAAGTGAAAATTAATATCATACAACATTGTTTTTATGAGAAATAAAAGAATTTGGGCGAATTGCGCTAAAAGTAAAATGGTAGATTTCACCAATAATTTAGTCGATTTAACATATCTGTTGGGCTAAAAAGACCACATGATTGGCGAAACCACACAACTCATTGGCGAGGCTCCGGCCTGGCTCAGCGCGCAGGAGCACGTTTCCCGTGTGGCACCGCTGGAGCGCCCCATCCTCGTCATTGGCGAGCGCGGCACCGGCAAGGAACTGATCGGCGAGCGCCTGCACTTCCTGTCGAAGCGCTGGGAAGGGCCATTCGTGAAGGTCAATTGCGCAGCCCTCTCGGAGCAATTGCTCGACTCTGAACTCTTCGGACATGAGCGGGGCGCCTTCACGGGTGCCACCGAACAGCGCAAGGGCCGGTTCGAACTCGCCGACGGCGGCACGATCTTCCTCGACGAAATCGCAACCGCCAGCCGGGCCGTGCAGGAAAAACTGCTGCGTATCGTGGAATATGGCGAGTTCCAGCGTCTCGGCGGGTCACGCGTTCTGACAACCAATGTGCGCATCGTCGCGGCGACCAACATGCATCTGCCGGACATGGTCGAGCGCGGTGAGTTCCGCGCCGACCTGCTGGACCGGCTGGCCTTTGACGTCATCACGCTGCCCCCGCTGCGGGCGCGGCCGGGCGATGCCAGCCTGCTGGCGGACTTTTTTGCCCGCCGTATCGCAATCGAGATGGCGCAGGACTTCCCGGGCTTTGCGCCCTCAGCCATTGCGGCGATCGAGGGCCATGACTGGCCGGGAAACGTGCGCGAATTGCGCAATTTTGCCCAGCGGCTCGCGCATCGCTCCATGCTGGTGGCACCGAACGAGCCTGTCAGGTTCGACCCGGCCGTGCTGGATCCGTTCGCTTCGCCCTGGCGCCCGGGTGCTGCCAAAATTGTTGAAACCGAAACCCGCACACACCTGACGACTGAAACGTCAGCCCTGCATGGACCGATCGATTTCAATACCGAAATCGGCCGTCTCGAACTGCGTCTCGTCGATGAAGCCCTGGCCGCCAATCAGGGTCATCAGGGCCGGGCCGCTGAGACACTGGGCCTTACCTATCACCAGTTCCGAGGCCTGCTGAAGAAGCATGGCTATGGCAAAAAGCCCGGCAAGCCGGACGCCTGAGACGGCGATCAGGTGAGCGCTCACTGTTAAGCTTGGGACACATAGGGGAAATCGATTCGCGTCGGGGGAAAATCTGGGCCATACTTAGAAGTCTCGAATAGCAAAGGAGACCGCTCGTGCAGATACAAATTACTGGCAAGCATATGGATCTCGGCGGGGCTCTGAGGAGCCGCATCGAAGACGGGCTAGAGGCGGCGGTCAGTAAATACTTTAGTCGAACCGGGGAGGCGAGCGTGTTCGTCTCGCAGCACGGACATCTGGTCGAGGTGGACTGCAATGTGCACCTGCCGTCCGGCATTGTCCTGCAATCTTCGGGCAAGGCGACAGATCCTTATGCCGCTCTGGAGGATAGTCTCGACAAGATGGAAAAGCGGGTGCGCCGCTACAAGCGCCGCCTGAAGGACCATCACGCCAATCCGGTAGCGCCGCTGCCGTCCGAAATCGCGACCGGCGCTGTATTGACGCTGAACGGACATGCGGCAGACACGGATGAGCTTGAGGACGACGTCGTCGACGTATCGGACGTCCCGCTCACGGTCGCAGAAACCTCTGTAAACATCCGGAAAATGTCGGTGTCGGAAGCCGTCATGCAGCTGGAACTGCAAGAGGTACCGGCATTGATGTTCAGGAATGCTGGCCATGATGGACTGAATATGGTCTACCGCCGCCCGGACGGGCATATTGGCTGGGTCGATCCGGCCAATACCCCCAGGAACTGAAGCCCGCACACGGAAGCAGCGTATATGGCAACCGATCTGAGCTCCCTGCTTAAAGGTGGGATCATCATCCCTTGTTATGAGGCGACCAGCCGGAAACAGGCGCTGCACGCCATGTCTGAAGAACTCGGTCGCGTGACTGGCGTTTCGGCGCGCGAAATCGAGGATTCGGTCATGGAGCGTGAACGCCTTGGCTCCACCGGCGTCGGCGAAGGCGTTGCGATCCCGCATGCGCGAGTGGCGGGTATCCAGGCCCCGATTGGCGGGTTCATGCGCCTTGCGACAGGCGTGGACTTCGAGGCCATCGATGACCGCCCCTGTGACCTGATCTTCATGTTGCTCGCACCTTTGTCGGCGGGCGCAGACCATTTGCGGGCGCTGGCGCAAGTCAGCCGCGTCTTTCGCCAGGCTCCCGTACGCGACGCGTTACGCGACGCCGATACGATTGAGGCGGTCAAGGTGATCATCTGCAAGGAATCGGTCGAGTCGCCGATCTGAACCGGCTTCATGCTGAATAAAAAGCCCGCCGATATGATCGGCGGGCTTTTTTGTCTGGGCCCCGAACAGGTCAGCCTTCGCTGGGCTTGTCCTCGGCGAACCCACGATTTTCGAGCAGCGGCTCGATCGTTGGGTCGGAGCCCCGGAAATTGCGATAGAGTTCGTCGGCCTCGCGCAGGCCACCGGATTCATATACCCACTTCTTGAGTTTGGCCGAGAGTTCCGGATTGTAGATATCGCCGGTCTGCTTGAAGGCCATGAATCCATCCGCATCGAGAATTTCAGACCAGAGATAGGCGTAGTAGCCTGCGGAATAGCCGCCGGCGAAGATATGGCTGAAATATTGCGAGCGGTAGCGTGGTTCGATTTCCGGCAGGACACCATAATCTTCCAGAACTTGCTGCTCGAAGGCGCGCGCGTCGGTAATCTTTGCGGCCTCCTCCGATGACAGCATGTGCCAGCGCAGGTCGAGCAGGGAAGCGGCGATGAACTCCGTGGTCTTGAAACCCTGGTTGAAGTTCGAGGCCGCATTCATCTTGTCGACCAGGTCCTGCGGGATGATTTCGCCCGTCTTGTAGTGCCGGGCGTACTGGCCAAGCACTTCGGGGTCGCCGGCCCAATGTTCCAGCAGCTGCGCCGGGAACTCGGTAAAGTCGCGCGGACCGTCGAGGCCTGAAAAGGTCGAATACTTGATCTTCGTCAGCAGGCCGTGCAGGCCGTGACCGAATTCGTGGAACAGGGTCTCGACCTGGTCGTACGACATCAGCGTCGGTTCGCCCTTGGCGGGCGGGGTGATATTCAGGTTGTTGGAGATGACCGGGCGGATATTCTCGCCAATATTCGATGCGTCACGGAACGAAGACATCCACGCGCCGCCGCGCTTGGAATCGCGCGAATACATGTCGGTCATGAACAGGCCGAGATGTTCGCCGGTCTCCAGGTCCTTCACATCCCAGGACGTGACGACCGGATTCCATTTTTCCGTTTCGACCGGCGTGAAGCTGATATTGAAAAGCTTCGTGGCAACATCGAATGCGCCCTGGCGCACTGCGCCGAGTTCGAAATAGGGCTTCAGCACTTCGCCATCGAAGGCGTATTTCGCCTGCCGTACTTTCTCGGCATAATACCACCAGTCCTGGCCCGCGAGCGTGAATTCGTCGCCGATCATCGCCTGCATGTCGGCGCGCTCTTCCTTGGCCCTCTCAAGGCCTGGCTTGAGGACGCGCGCGAGGAATTCTTCGGCCTGCTGAGGTGTCTTTGCCATGCGCGTTTCGAGCTGGTAGGCGGCATGGGACGTGTAGCCCATCAATTCGGCCCGCTTGGCGCGCAGCTGGGCGATCTTGATCAGGATCGGGCCATTGTCATACTCGCCGGACGATGCGCGCAGGCGGTAGCCGTCGAACATCTGCTTGCGCAGGTCGCGGTTCTCGCCCTGTGTCATGAAGGTCTCGTAGACAGAGCGGTCGACTGTCAGGACCCATTTGTTCTCGCCTTCGACCTTAATCGCGTTCTTGAAATCGTCAGGCATGCCGGCGAGCTGTGCCTCGTCGGTGATGTCCAGTTTGAACGCCTTGGTCGACAGCAACAGGTTCTTGCCAAACTCGGTTGTCAGGGCGGACAATTCTTCATTGATCTTGGCGACCTCCGCTTTCACGTCGGGGCTGAGCGCTGCGCCATTGCGCACGAAGTTGCGGTTGGTCAGTTCCAGCAGCCGCGCATCCTGCTCGTCGAGGCCGAGCCGGTCACGCTCAGCATAGACGGCCTGCACGCGTTTGAAGAGATCGGGATTGAAATTGATCGCGTCGGTTTCGCGCGTCAGCATCGGGTAGATCTCTGCTTCGAGCTCGCTCAGCGTGTCGTTCGTGTCGGTATTGGTGATATTGCCGAATGTCAGGATCACCTTGTTGAGCGACGCGCCCGCCTGGTCGAGCGCAACAATCGTGTTGTCGAAGGTAGGCGCGTCAGGATTGTTGACGATGCCGGCAATCTCCTCGCGCAGCTCAAGCAGGGCCTTCTTTGTGGCCGGCAGGTAATGCGCGTCTGTGATCTGGCTGAAGGGCGGTACGCCATAGGCGGCGATCCAGTCGTCCCGGAACGGGTTGCCCGCGAGGTCTGCATCGCTGACCACGATTTCAGGAAGTTCAGCCGTGGCAGGCTGGGTCACTTCGGCTTTTGCGGCGTCATCGGCCGGTTTCTTGCCGCAGGCAGACAGGGTGAGGGCGAGCGCGGCCGCAGTGCCGAGCAGGAAATGTTTGGTGGTCATGAAGGGTCCTCAGGCTGGATTTAACCCCGTCTAACGTGGAAACGGGGCAAAAACCAGCTTTCGACCGACATTCCCGGCGTCCTCAGCGGGCCAGGCGGGCAATTGTGTCGTGATATTCCGCGATGGTTTCCTCGAAGATCTTTGCGACCGGTTTGATCGCGTTAATACGCCCGGCAACCTGGCCCGTCAGGGCGATACCGGCTTCGAGATTGCCGCCGAAGTAAACGGCCTGCGTATCGGCGAACTCTCCGAAAATGTTCGGGCTGCCCTCGGTCTCCAGACGGGTCGTACGCTCAGTGCGCAGCGCGCGCAGGGCTGGCCCTGGGCCGGATCGGTTGAGGAAGACCGTGTCGGTCGCCTCGGCGCCCACAATCGCGTCCTTCCAGTTCTGGTGAACCGGACTTTCGGTCGATGACAGGATGCGCGTTCCCATCAGCACGCCTTCCGCGCCAAGCGCAAAGGCCGCGGCCATGGTGCGACCGTCGGTAATGCCGCCCGCCGCGACGACCGGGACATTGACGCTCTCGCAGACCAGCGGGATCAGGACCATGGAGGCGACATCCTTCGGGTTCTTGAAACCGCCGCCTTCTCCGCCTTCGACAATCAGGCCGTCAACGCCCGCTTCGATGGCGCGTAGCGCGCCCTGCAGGCTCGGCACGACGTGGAACACGGTGAGGCCCGCCTCCTTCAGCGTGCTGGTGTATTTCATCGGGTCGCCGGCTGATGTGGTGACGAACTTGATGCCCTGCTTGATGATGAAGTCGATGATGTTGGGGTCGCGCACGAAGGCCTGCGCCACGTTGACGCCGAACGGCTTGTCGGTGAGGTCGCGCATCTTGATGATCTCCTCGCGGATCGCATCAAGCTCGCCCGACGAGGTTTCGATAATGCCCATGCCGCCGGCATTGGAGACGGCCGAGGAAAGATGCGAGCGGGCAATCCAGCCCATCGCGGCCTGGATGATCGGTTTCTCGATGCCGAGCATCTCGGTGATGCGGGTTTTGACGGGCTTGCTGGTCATGAACGTCTCCTGCCTTGTTTCGGTCTTGGTGCAGGCCTGCCCCAAGGGCAGCGCAACCGGCAACACCGCCGATGGATCTTTGTGCAGTTCTGGCATGCCTCTGCCCCGAAGTCATGACGTGACAGCGCGCACTTGCACCCTATGCTGTATCGTAAAGGTTGAGGAGATTTCGCCAATGGCAGAGATGCAGCAAATCGTGCTTACGCGCTATTGTGACGGACCGCCGGCGCCGGACGACTTCGCGCTTGAAACAGCACCGCTGCCCGAGCCGAAGGAGGGCCAGTTCCGGGTTGCTCATGTCTGGTGCTCGGTCGATCCTGGTACGCGCTCTCGCCTGTCAGGCGGAGATTCCTATGCCATGGCGCTCCCGCTCGGCAAGCCGATTGACGGGTTCAGCGTCGGCATCGTGGATGCCAGCCGGAACGAGGCGTTCCCGGTCGGCACCAAAGTCTTCTGCGCCGGTGGCTGGAAGACCCATTCGATCCAGTCGGGCCGGGGCTTCATCGGCCAGGTGCCGGAAGCGCCCGTGCCGCTGAGTGCCTGGATCGGCGTCCTCGGCGTGCCCGGCCTGACGGCCTGGTTCGGCCTGAAGACGGTCGCGAAATTCAAGGAAGGCGATGCCGTGCTGGTCACGTCTGCCGCTGGCCCGGTTGGCGCAACTGCCGGACAACTTGCCAAAGCCTGGGGCGCGTCGAAAGTCGTCGGCGTAGCAGGCTCCGATGCCAAGTGCGATTTCCTGACAGGCGAGGCCGGATTCGATGGCGCGATCAATTACAAGACGGCGGCCGACCTGACAGCCGCCATCGCCAAGGAATTCCCAAAGGGCGTCGATGTCCTGTTCGACAATGTCGGCAACGAGATGGTCAACCGCGTTCTGCCGCTGATGGCCCTCAATGGCCGAATCTGCATTTCCGGCCAGGTTGCCGACTATAACCTGACGCCGGAAGCGACACCGGGCATCGTCAACACCAAGCCCTTTATCACGCACCGGGTGAACATGCAGGGCCTTGTCGTGTTCGATTTCGCGCGGGAGTTCCCTGAAGCGCTGCAGGCGATGGCTGGCATGCTGGCGTCAGGACAGCTCAAGAGCAATGAAGAGCGCTTCGAAGGCATCGACAAAATGCCGGAAGCCTTTTGCGGCCTGTTCCGGGGCGAGAATCTCGGGCGCCGTGTGGTGAAAGTGGGAGAGGATTCATGAGCATGCGTTACGACATCACATCTGAAAAATGGGAGCGCTTCACCTTCTCCCGTGAGGGCCGCGTCCTGACTGCGTCCATCACGTCAGACCATCCGGTCAATGGCGTCGACGAACAGATGCACACAGAGCTTGCGCTCGTGTTCAACTGCCTGCAGCGCGATACCGACAGCGACATTATCATTCTCACCGCCAAGGGCCGCGCCTTCTGCGCCGGCGGTGATTTCGACTGGTTCGAGGAACAGATCAACCACCCCGAACGCTTCCGCGCCATCGGCTGGGACGCCAAGCAGATCGTCACGACGCTGCTGAACATGGAAAAGCCGATCCTCTGCCGCTTGAACGGCGCGGCGGCCGGTCTCGGCGCCACGATCGCGCTGCTCTGCGACATCATCATTGCGGACGAGACAGCGAAGATCGGCGACCCGCATGTGAAGGTTGGCCTCGTGGCCGGCGATGGCGGCGCGCTGATCTGGCCGCAACTGATCGGTTTCGCCAAGGCCAAGGAACTGTTGATGACAGGCGACCTGCTGAGCGCAAAGGAAGCCGAACGTCTCGGCCTCATCAATTATGCCGTGCCGGCTGCCGAGCTCGACGCAAAGGTCGCGGAACTCGTGGGCAAGCTGCAATCCAATCCGAAATGGGCCGTGCGCTGGACCAAGACCACGGCTAATATCCCGCTGCGGGCCCTCGCTGCGCAGCTCATGGATGCCAGCATCGGCTGGGAAAGCGCGTCGAATTACACAAATGACCGGCGCGAAGCCGTGGCCGCGTTCAAGGAAAAACGCGCGCCCAAGCTGACGGGCGACTGACATGCGCCTTCGCTCGCCCAGCCATTACGAATTCGCCATTCTGACAGATCTCTGCATGCGGTCGAAGGCCGTCTGGGGCTACACGCCGGAGATGCTTGAGGAATTCCGTGCCGAACTGACGGTATCCGAAGAGGATGCCGCAACCGACGTGATCGTGGTTGCGGACGATATTCGCGGTATTGCCGGTGTGGTGCAGGTTGCCGTCGACGGTGACACGGCCTGGCTCGAGAAACTCTTCGTCGAGCCCACGCGCCTGGGGGAGGGCACGGGTCAGATGATGTATGTCTGGGCTTGCCGGGTGGCGCAGGACGCCGGGGCAAAGGACCTCGTGATTGATTGCGACCCGGACGCGAAGGATTTCTATCTCCGCATGGGCGCTGAACGCGATGGCGAGGCAGAATCACCATCCATTTCAGGGCGCATGCTTCCGCGTCTCGTGCACCGGCTGCACCCGGCGCGTGCCGGAGGAAATTGACGCGCGCGCCCGGCGGCGCTATCTGGTCGCCTGTGGTGATTTGGCCGGTCGGCTTGCAGCCACGTTAAACAAGTCGCTAAAAGGCCGCGCGGACATGCCAGCAGGTTCCTGCCGCCGCCTCCCTTTCATGCGATGTGAGTAGGATTGGAGAACGGCGATGCCGATCAGGATTCCCGATACTTTGCCCGCCCGCGATGTGCTGGTGCGAGAGGGTGTGTCTGTCATGAGCGAGACGGATGCCATCCGTCAGGACATTCGCCCGCTGCAGATCGGCCTGTTGAACCTGATGCCGAACAAGATCCGCACCGAGGCCCAGATCGCGCGCCTGATCGGCGCCTCGCCGCTGCAGGTGGAGCTGACCCTGATCATGGTTGGCGGCCATACGCCCAAGAATACGCCGGAAGAACACCTGATCAGTTTCTACCAGGACTGGGCCGATGTCCGCGACCGCAAGTTCGACGGCTTCATCATCACCGGCGCGCCGATCGAGACGCTGCCGTTTGAAGAGGTCGGCTATTGGGATGAGCTGACGGAGATCCTCGACTGGACGCGCACCAATGTCCATTCCAGCTTCTTCATCTGCTGGGGCGCCATGGCCGCCGCCTGGCACCTGCACGGCGTGCCCAAGCATGTGCTCGCAGAAAAGGCGTTCGGCGTGTACCGCCACCAGAACCTGGACCCAACCTCGCCTTTCCTGTCGGGTTTTTCGGACGATTTCCAGATTCCGGTCAGCCGCTGGACCGAAGTGCGCGCCGAGGACATTGCAAAAGCCCCGGAGCTGAAACTTCTGATGGAATCAGACGTGACCGGGCCTTGCCTCCTGTCAGAGCCGGCCCAGCGCAATCTCTATTGCTTCAATCATATCGAGTACGATTCCACCTCGCTGAAAGAAGAATACGAGCGGGATCTGGCTTCGGGCAAATCCATTCGCCCCCCGCAGGGCTATTTCCCCAATGATGACACCAGCGCCCAGCCGCTCAATCGCTGGCGCAGCCACGCGCATCTCCTGTTCGGCAACTGGATCAACCAGGTTTACCAGACCACGCCCTTCGATGCGGCCCTGATCGGCACAGATAGCGAAAGCTGAGCAGGCTTCCGCGCGCGGGACAATCATTCTAGGATTCCGATATGAACAGTTACGCCTCCGAACCGACCCATGTCACCGAACTGCGCCGCCAGCTGTCCCGCTGGGTCGCCGACAAGATGCCGCGCGAAAAACGCCGCGAATGGGACAAGGCCCACACATGGGACCGCGACCTGTTCAAGGAACTCGCAGCCATGGGCCTGATAGGCCTCACCATCCCAGAAGAGTATGGCGGGCAGGGCGAGGATATCTATGCCGCCGCTGCCGTGATCGAGGAGCTCTGCCAGGGCGGTGTCAGCATGGCCGGCCCGTTCATCCATGCCGCCTTCTATGGCGGCCTCAACATTTCCGAGAACGGTTCGAAGGAACAGAAAGAAGCCCTGCTGCCCAAGCTCGCGCGCGGCGAGATGTTCCTCTGCTATGGCCTGTCTGAGCCCAATGTCGGCGGCGACCTGCCGAGCGTCGAGACGCGTGTCACCCGCGACGGCGACGAGATCGTCATCAATGGTGCCAAGCGCTGGTGCACGGGCGCCGACTGGTCGGATTATATCTACTGCCTCTGCCGTTCCGGCGGCCCGGAAGACCGCCACGGTAACCTCACCTTCGTCCTTGTGCCCACCAATGCACCCGGCGTCTCGATGCAGCCCATCGAACACGCGAACCTGCGTTATACGGACTCAATGGATGTCTTCCTCGATGATGTCCGCCTGCCGGCCAGCGCCATCGTCGGTGGCCCGGACAAGTGGAACAAGGGCTGGGAGGCGCTGGCTGGCCGCGCGCTCGATGTCGAGAAGATAGAGATCACGGCCGTCGCCTATGGCATCGCCCGCGCGGCGCTTGAGGAAGCCTGGACCTATGCGCAGGAGCGCACCCAGTTCGGCAAGCCGATCTCCAAGCATCAGGCCATCGCCCACAAGCTCGTCACCGCCCGCACCAAGCTCGCCGCCTGCCGTCACATGCTCTACCACGCCGCCTGGCTCGCCAGCGAGCACATGCCCTGCAGCGTCGAAACGGCCATGGCCAAGCTTTTTGTCGCTGACACGGGCGTCGAGATCGGCCTCGCCTGCCAGCAGGTCATCGGCGCCTACGGCCTGTCGGATGCCTATGACATCGAACGCAATGTCCGCGACCTGCTCGGCATGCCCATCGTCGGTGGCTCCAGCGATATCCAGAAGAACAATCTGGCGCGGATGCTGAGACTGTAAATGCGTGACTGGCAGAACAAGCTTTTTCCAGCGCCTCATCCTGAGCGAAGTCGAAAGACGAGGTGCGTGCGCTTGATATATGCCGCCCACGCTCTTCCTTCGACTTCGCTCAGGATGAGCGCTTCGAGATCATAGGACCTTCCGTGTGATTGACATCCAGGCCTCCCCCGAACTCTCCTACGCGTCCTATTTCGACGATCCGCTGAAGCGGCGTCTCATCCGCACCGTCGAGCGCCTGTCCGGCCAGCCGAAGATCAAACAGCTCTACGCGCATTACCGGGATCATCTCGCCCATGACGTGCCCTTCTTCGAGGCCGCCATGCGCCTGCTTGATCTCGACGTGCAGTTCTCGGCCTCCCGCCTCGCCGAGATCCCGCGCGCCGGCCCGCTGGTCATTGTGGCGAACCATCCCTTCGGCGTGCTCGATGGCCTTGTCATCTGCTGGCTCACCAGTCTGCGCCGCATGGATTTCAAGGTCCTCACCAATTCGGCCCTTGATGGCGTGCCCGAGGCGCGGCCCTATATCCTGCCTGTCGATTTCTCCGGCACGAAAGAGGCGCTCGCGGCCAATGTCGCCATGCGCAGGGAAGCGCTCGACCATGTGAAGGCAGGCGGCTGTGTCATCGTCTTCCCTGGTGGCGGGGTCGCCACAACGCCGCGCCCGTTCGACCGCACCGCCGTTGACGACGAATGGAAACCCTTCACGGCCAAGCTGATCACCCATTCCGGCGCGCAGGTGACGCCTGTCTATTTCGCTGGCCAGAATTCGCGCCTGTTCCAGCTCGCGAGCCATATGTCTCTCGAACTGCGTCTCGCGCTGGTCTTCCGGGAAGTGAAACGCCGCATGGGCACGGTCCTGCCGGTCGTCATCGGCGAGACGCTGACGCCGGAGGCACTGAAGGATGCCGGCAAGCGCAAGGGCCTGATGGAATTCCTGCGCGAGAAAACCTATGGCCTCTCGGCCAGTGGCATGCCCGAACGCTACCGCGCCGCCGGCGTCCGCTTCCAGAAGAAGAAGCCGCTGGTCTACCGATAGGCATCGCCGGACCGGCATGCCCGAACTCGCGCATTGACCCTCATGCGTTCCGGTCTAATCTCGGTCCATGGCCGATACATTCCAACCGACTGACACGCTCGCCAATGCCCGCACGCTGGCGCCCGAACTCGCCACCCGCGCGGCCGAAATGGAAGAGGTGCGCCGCCTGCCGGCAGACCTCGCCGCGAAATTGGCCAAGGCGGGCGTGTTCCGCATGATCACGCCCAAAAGCTTTGGCGGTCTGGAACTGGCGCCACACGACTTTGTCGAAACGGTCGAAGCGGTGGCGACCGCCAATGCCAGCGCTGGCTGGTGCGTCATGATCGGGGCCACGACGGCGATGAACGCGGCCTATATGGACCCTGCCACGGCAGGCGAGATCTATTCCGATCCGGGCATCATCACCGGTGGCGTCTTCGCGCCCATGGGCAAGGCGGTGGATGAAGGCGACCATTACCGCGTCTCCGGGCGCTGGCAGTGGGGTTCCGGCTCGGCCAATTGCACCTGGCTCTGCGGTGGTTGCACGATCTGGGAGAATGGCGAGATGAAGCGCCTGCCTTCCGGCGCGCCGGATGCGCGCATGATGGTCTTCCCGGCGTCGGACGCGACCCTGCTCGACACGTGGCATGTCATGGGCCTGAAAGGCACAGGCTCGGGCGATATCGAAGTGAAAGACATTCGCGTGCCAAAGGGGCGGTCGGTCTCGCTGGTGTCTGACCAGCCACATGAAAAGGGCCCGCTGTTCAAGTTCCCGGCCTTCGGCCTCCTGTCGCTGGGCGTCTGCGCGGTTGCCCTTGGCAATGCGCGCGGCTCGCTCGACGCTTTTGCCGCTTTGGCCACAGCCAAGAAATCGCAGGGCTCGTCCAAGACGCTCGCCGAACGCCAGACCATGCAGGCGGAGTTCGCCAGATGCGAGGCCGCGTGGCGTGCTGCCCGCGCCTATCTCTTCGACGAGATCGAGAAGACATGGAGCGTGGCAGAGGGAGAAGGCGCGATTCCAATGGAGCGCCGCGCTGCCCTACGCATGGCCTGCACCCACATGACGCGGACGGGCGCCGACATTTGCCGCACGCTCTATGATCTCGGCGGCGGCGCGGCGCTGTTTGAAGCGTCGGACCTGCAGCGTCGGTTCCGCGATGCCCATGCCATCACGCAGCATATCGTGACGGCGCCATCGACATGGGAACTGACCGGTCGCATCCTGTTCGGCCTGCCGACCGATGGTGGCATGGTCTAGGTCTCCGACGCACTGCAAAAACCGGAAAATTGTGACTGGTCGGGCCTGCCCCCGCCATGCAATCATGTAACAAAATGCGTGCGCCTTGCGCCGCCAGACATGAAGGACATCCCATGAAAATTCACGGACTTATGATGGCTGTTTCGCTGGTCGCACTAGCGGCCACCGGGTGCACGAGCGCAGCCGATGAGACAGTCCTGCCCATGCCGGTCGCCGCCACGCCGCCGCCGTTGCCGGAAAAAGCCTCTGCCGCAGATCCGATGGCCATCGACACCAGCACCGAGTGGGGCGGCTTCCTCTCGGCCTTCCTTGACGGCTATTTCCCGCTCAATCCCAATTTCGCCGTCTATCAGGGCCGCCATGAATTGGATGGCCAGCTGCCGGACTGGTCGCCAGAAGGCCTCAAGGCTGCGCGTGATCAGCGCGAGCAGGCGATTGCCGATGCGCAGGCGCTCGACCCGGCTGGTCTCAGCCCGGAACAGGCCTTCGAACGAGACTATCTGGTTCATGTCCTGCAGGGCGAACTGTTCTGGCTGACCGAAGCCGACTGGCCCCACAAGAACCCGGGTTTCTACGTCGGTGCGCTGGACCCGAACGTCTATATCGCGCGGCCCTATGCCGACGCCGAAACGCGGATGAAGGCCTTCATCAAATATGCGAAGAACGTGCCCGCCGCCGCCGCCCAGATCGAAGCCAACCTCAAGCTGCCGCTGCCGGAAACCTATCTCAAGTATGGTCAGGCCGGTTTTGGCGGTTTTGCCGAATATTATTCCGGCGATGCCAAGGCGGCTTTCGCCGAGGTGAAGGATGACGCCCTGCAGGCCGAATTCGATGACGCAGCCGCCGCCGCGTCCGTCGCCATGCAGCAGCTGTCCGATCATATTGGCTCGGTCCCCGCGACCAAGGACGGCTACGCCCTCGGCGCCGAGAAGTTCTCCGACATGGTGCGCCTGACCGAAGCGGTCGACCTACCGCTCGCCGAGCTGAAAGCCATTGGCGAAGCTGATCTCAAACGCAACCAGGACGCCCTCAAGCAGGCCTGCACGGCCTACGCGCCCGGTCTGCCGCTCGGCGACTGCATGGCGAAGATGGGGTCCAACAAGCCAGCCGTCGGTCCGGTTGAGGAAGCGCGCGAACAGCTGCCCGAACTGCGCGCCTTCCTCGTCGCCAACGATATCGTGTCCATCCCGGGAACCGAGCAGGCCCAGGTTGAGGAATCCCCACCCTATAACCGGCAGAACTCGGCCTATATCGACATTCCAGGGCCTTACGAAACAGGCCTTCCATCGGTCTATTACATCTCGCCGCCAGACCCGGCATGGGACGAAGAGACCCGCAATGCCTATGTGCCCGGCAAGGAAGACCTGCTCTTCACCAGCGTGCACGAAGTCTGGCCCGGCCACTTCCTGAACTTCCTGCATTCGAACCGGTCTGAATCCGTGCTCGGCAAGCTTTTCGTCGGCTATGCCTTCGCCGAGGGCTGGGCGCATTACTCGGAAGAGATGATGTATGATGCGGGCCTGCATGACGGCGACCTGGAAACCCATATCGGCCAGCTCTCCAACGCCCTGCTGCGCGATTGCCGCTACCTCTCCGCCATCGGACTCCACGCCGAAGGCATGACGGTTGAGGAAAGCTACGACCTGTTCCGCAATGAATGCTACCAGGATGCAGGCAATGCCACCCAACAGGCCGCGCGCGGGACCTATGATCCGGCCTATCTCAACTATACAATGGGAAAGTTGATGATCCGCAAGCTGCGCAATGACTGGACAGCAATGTACTTCCCGGATGATCCGCGGTCAGGCTGGAAAGCCTTCCATGACGAGTTCCTGTCCTATGGCGGCCCGCCCATCCCGCTGGTGCGCCAGCAGATGATGGAAGAGGACACGGTGAAAGCGGTCTTCTAGGCCGCTATCGCTACCACGTTTCGCACCAAGGCCTGAGATCCATTTCATGGGTCCAGGCCGACCGGTGCTGGCCGTGCAGCCAGACATAGTTCTTGGCAATCTCGTCCGGCAGCAGCAGGCCGTCGCGTTCCTTGCGGTCAGCCGCATCCGGCAGGTTGTCGCGAATGAACTGGCTGTCGATCGCCCCATCGATCACAACATGCGCGACATGCACGCCCTGCGGGCCCAGTTCGCGGGCCATACTCTGGCCGAGTGCACGCAAGGCATGCTTGGCGCCAGCAAAGGCCGAGAAGCCAGCGCCGCCGCGAACCCCCGCTGTCGCGCCGGTAAAGATCACCGTGCCCCGTCCGCGCGGCACCATCACCCGCGCTGCCTCACGCCCGGCGATGAAGCCCGAAAGCGCCGCCATCTCCCAGACCTTCTGGTAGACGCGCGTCGTCATCTCGCGGATCGGGAAGCGCACATTCGCGCCAATGTTGAACACGCAGACTTCCAGCGGGCCGACCTCGGCCTCGATCTGGTCGAACAGGGCCACGGTCTGGTCCTCGTCGCGCGCATCGACGCCAAAAGCCCGGCCCTTGCCGCCCTCCGCCTCGATGCTCGCCACCAGGTCTTGCAACTGGTCGAGATGCCGCGCCCGCCGCGTCACGCAGGCCGTCAGGCCCTCTTTCGCGAAGGCCCGCGCAATTGCGCCGCCCGTTGCATCGCCCGCGCCGACAATCAGTGCTGCACCTGCCATGACCTGCCATCCTCTTGCTGCTGCCAGCAACCCTCGCCTAGGGTGGCGGCGATGCCAAGGGCGCGGCGCTAAAGGGAGGCGATAGGATTTGGCGACGCCGTTCAGCATCGGTATTGCGGGTGCCGGTATCGGCGGCCTCGCAGCTGCAGCTTTTCTTGCTCGGGAGGGCCATCGCGTCACCGTGTTCGACCAGTTCGAAACGGCTGGCCCGGTCGGCTCCGGCCTGATCCTGCAGGAGACCGGGCTCACGATCCTGAACGAGCTCGGCCTGCGCACAGAGGCCGAAGCGCTCGGCGCCCCGATCCGCCGCCTCTATGGCCTGTCGAACCCGTCCGGTCGCACCGTGCTGGATGTGCGGTATGAGTCGCTCAGGCCCGCCCTGATGGGCGTGTCGATCCAGCGCCCGGCCCTGTTCAATCTCGTCCACGGCGCAGCGCTCGCCGCCGGTGCGCGCCTCGTGCCATCGACCCGCATCACGGCCGCCAATCCAAACGATGCCACGCTCGTCGATTCCGGAGGCGGCGTACACGGGCCGTTCGGCCTGCTCGTCGACGCGCTCGGCGTACGGTCGGTGCTGGCCTCATCGCCGCGCCGGGACCTGCCCTATGGCGCCCTCTGGGCGACGCTACCCTTCCCGGCGTCCGGCACATTCCACGAAGACGCGCTCGAACAGCGCTACGAGGCCGCCAGCCGTATGGCGGGCGTCATGCCGTCCGGCAGCCTGACCGAGGGGATGGGGAGGACCGTCACCTATTTCTGGTCCATTCGCGGCGACCAGCATGCGGCCTGGTGCGCGGCCCCGCTGACCCATTGGCGCGATGCTGCACTCGCGCTCTGGCCGGAGACCGAACCCCTCCTTGCCCCCCTCAAGGCCCACACCGACCTCACCTTTGCCCGCTATAGCCACCGGACGCACTGGCCTGCTGTATCAGGCCGCATGGTCCATCTCGGTGACAGCTGGCATGCCGCCAGCCCGCAACTCGGGCAGGGGGCCAACATGGCGCTGCTCGATGCCTGCGCGCTCGCCCGCGCTATCGGCCGCAAGCAGGATGTCCGTGATGCGCTGGCGGATTATGCCAGGATGCGCGCGGGCCATGTCCGCCTGTTCCAGTTGATGAGTTTCCTGTTCACGCCAGTCTACCAGTCGGACTCGGCTATACTGCCCTGGCTGCGCGACTGGCTCGCGGCGCCTGTCAGCCGCATCTGGCCGGGCCCGCAGGTCCTCGCGGCCATGGTGTCAGGCGGCCTCGGCGCACCGCTCTGGCGTATGGGCTTGAAGCCCGGCCGTTAGCGCTGGCAGGTGCCGCAGTAAAAGCTCGACCGCCCGGATTGCACGATCCGTTTCACATTCGCGCCGCAGGTCTTGCAGGGCTTGTGTTCACGGTCGTAGACATCGAACCGGTGCTGGAAATAGCCCAGCTCCCCACTGGCGCTGGCAAAGTCCGAAATCGACGAGCCGCCTGCGTCAATCGCCTCGGCAATCACTTGGTTGATGGCAGGCGCCAGACGCGCCGCGCGCTGGCCGGGAATGCTGGATGCCTTGCGCTTCGGGGATATGCCGGAACGGTACAGCGCCTCGCACACATAGATATTGCCAAGTCCCGCAATGACCGACTGGTCCAGGAGGGCCGACTTGATCGGCGTTGCCTTGCCCTTGAGCGCCGTGTCCAGGTAGTCCGCCGAGAAGCCGTTCGACAGCGGCTCCGGTCCCATCGCGATCAGTCGCGGATAAGAATCGAACGTCGCGGCGGGCCACAGTTCCATGAAGCCGAAACGGCGCGGGTCATTATAGGTAACAGTGTTCCCGTCTTCCATGTGGAAGACGACATGGTCATGGCGTGCATCCCCGCCCGTCGGGTGGTGGAAGTCGGCCGTCTCGCCGCCGCCCACGGTGAACCGCCCCGTCATGCCAAGGTGCATGACCAGCACTTCGCCTGTCGAGAGATCGGCCGTCAGGAATTTCGCGCGCCGCCCCAGCCGCTCGATCCGCGCGCCGCTGACACGTTCGGCGAACCGGTCGGGGAAGGGGAAGCGCAGGTTGGGCCTTTTCTGCAGCAGGGACAGGATCGTCCGGCCCTCCATGACAGGGGCAAGTCCGCGGCGAACTGTCTCGACTTCAGGTAATTCAGGCATTCTTATCGCATATAGCCTATGGCAGTCAGGGCAACTATGGTGGCGCGCATGTCAGAGACGAAAACAGAGCGCAAGGTCTCTTTCGGGTTCGAAGAGGTGACGGAGTCCGAGAAGGTCGCCCGGGTGAAAGGCGTATTCCGCTCGGTCGCCTCGCGTTACGACCTGATGAACGATCTCATGTCCGCAGGTGTTCACCGGCTCTGGAAGCATGACGCGATGAACAGGCTGAACCCCCAGCCGGGCGAACGCCACCTTGATGTAGCGGGCGGCACGGGCGAACTAGCGCGGGCATTCCTCGAACTGGCTGACAAGGCGGGCAAGCGGCGCGGCATCGCCGACAAGGCGACAGCCATCGTCTGCGATATCAATGATGCGATGCTGGAAGCCGGCAAGGCGCGCGCTGACAATGCGAAATGGGAACGCCGGCTCGACTGGGTCTGCGCCGATGGCCAGAACCTGCCCTATCCGGACCGCACATTCGATGCGGTCACGGTGTCGTTCGGCATCCGCAATTTCGCAGACAGGGTCGCCGGCCTGAAGGAATTCCGCCGCGTTCTGAAGCCGGGCGGGCGCCTGGGCATTCTAGAATTCAGCCACATGACCGCGCCGGCGCTTCAGGCCGCTTATGACACTTACAGCTATAACGTGATCCCCCGCCTTGGCAGCCTCGTCGCTGGCGACAAGGAGAGTTACCAGTATCTCGTTGAATCCATTCGTCAGTTCCCGGATCAGGAAACCTTCCGGTCTGAAATGGAAAACGCGGGCTTCGCCCGCGTTTCCGTAACCAATTTTTCCGGCGGCATCGCCGCCCTGCACTTTGGCTGGGCGGTCTGATGCGGAATTATTCAGTTGCCATCGACCTTGATGCCGTCTTCGCCGACAGAGATTTCAAGATCGGCCTTGGCGCTGTTGTCCTGCGTGAAATAGTACACGCCGAAACCCACGATGCCCACGAGCATCGCGCCCACCAGGAAGTACAGGAAGCCATTGGAATTCGTGTTTGGGTCAGCCATGACAGGCCCCTTCTTTTGTTAGTATCAGGTCAACAACGCACCAGTCTCCGGGATGGTTCCCGTCCGGATAGCGCTCGCTGATGGGCGCCGTATCCGATTACTTGCGCCTGATGCGGGCGGGCACGTCGCTGGCCCGGCATGACGTCATACTGCCGGCAGACTACCAGTCCCGCCTGCCGGTCCCGGCGCGCATTGCCGGAGGCGTGCTGCGCGTGTTCGGCGGCGGTGCACGGGGACGACCCGGCGAGCGCCTCGCCCGCGCCCTCGAGAAACTCGGTCCCGCCTACATCAAGCTCGGCCAGTTTCTCGCGACGCGCCCGGACGTGTTCGGCTCGGAAGTGACCGCCGATCTCAGCCGCCTGAAGGACAAGCTGCCGCCATTTTCGGGAAAGCTGGCCCGCGCCGCACTGGTCGAGGAATTCGGACTTGAAGAGGCGAGCCGTCTCTTCCCCGATCTCGGGCCGCCCATTGCCGCAGCCTCGCTCGCGCAGGTTCACCGGATGGAGACAGCGGGCGGCGCTCGCGCGGTGAAGATCCTGCGGCCCGGCATTGAAGGCCAGCTGACCCGCGAGCTCTCCGCCATGAAGCGGGCCGCACGCACGATTGAAGGGGTTTCCGTCGAAAGCCGCCGCCTGAAGCCGGTCGCGTTCACCGATACGATCGCTGCCGCCATGATGCGCGAAACAGATCTTCGCCTCGAAGCCGGCGGCGCTGACGAGATGCGCGAACTCAGCGAAAAGAGCGGCTATTTCCAGGTCCCGAAGGTGGACTGGGATCGCACAGGCCGGCGTGTGCTGACGACCGACTGGGTTGAAGGCACGCCCCTGACAGATCCGGCCGCGCTGGCAAATCCCGCCATCGACCGGGTAGCCCTTGCCAATGACATCACCCGCGGCTTCCTGACCCACGCCATCGAGCACGGCGTCTTCCATGCCGACATGCACGAAGGCAACATTATCATCACGCCCGAAGGCAAGGTCGCCCTCGTCGATTTCGGAATCATTGGCCGCATCGGCATGACCGAGCGGCGTTTCCTGGCTGAAATTCTCTGGGGTTTCCTGAAGCGGGACTATACGCGGATCGCCGAAGTCCATTTCGAAGCAGGCTATGTCCCGTCGACCGAGTCCGTCGGGGATTTCGCGCAGGCCCTGCGCTCGATTGGCGAGCCGGTGCATGGCAAGCCAGCTGAAGAGGTCTCCATGGGCCGGGTGCTCCTGCAACTGTTCGACTACACGCACACGTTCGGGATGGCGATGCGGCCGGAACTCGTTCTCCTCCAGAAGACAATGGTCCAGGTCGAGGGCGTCGCCCGCGCCATTGATCCGGGTCACAATATCTGGAACGCGTCAGAGCCGGTTGTCGGCGCCTGGGTGCGGCGCAGTTTCGGGCCGGAGGGCGCGGCGCGCCTGATCAGCGGCAACCTGCGGGAGGTGACCAACCGGCTGAAACGCCTGCCGGAAGTCATGGACCGGTTCGAGGCCTCGCTTGATGGACCTGCCACCCCCTTGCCACCCCCACGCGACCGCTTCGCCCCCTGGTGGGGATGGTTCGGTCTCATCACCATTCTCGCCCTGATCGCCTATGCCAGTGTCGCCAGCCTCGGCTGACAGGTCGCCGATGGCGTATTGCGCAGGCGCCACTCCCGCGCAGGGTGTAAGTCCTTAATCCGCGTTAACGAATGCAGTAGGCTTCGCCTTTCCGAGTCGGAAGGGACGCGTCATGAAGCCATTCCTGTTTGCCGCTGCGAGCCTCATCCTGCTGGCTCCAGAGGCGCTGGCCCTCGACCTCATCCGTGTGGGTACGCCAGCAGAACACGCCGGCCTGTTCCCGCAATCAGTCGTCTGGTCAGCCCCGGACCTGATGGGCGGACCGCGCCCCACAGCCTCCACCGGGTCCGGCCCGGCCCGGATCATCACCATCGCGCCCCGGCGCGAAGCGTCATCGGGCAGCGTGCGCGTGTTTCGGGGAGGTTCGGTCACGCAGGCCGGCAAGGCAGGCACCGCCCATGCCGATCCGTCACTTACCGGAAAGACCGTGATCCGACTCAAGAAGCCGCCGCGCAATCCCTACAAGACCGTGATCGTCTATGCACCACAGTCGGTCCGCGCCGTCCGGGCCCGCCGGAATCCTGACTGAATCGGCCGAATTCTTTACCAGTCTCCACGCTTTCACGGGGTTTTGTGGGGTTTGTGCAAGGAATTTGCGCTAAGAAGGCATCAGCAACCTATCTGAAGGTCCATGGAACAGAAGCGCATCCTCCTTGTCATCGGCGGCGGCATTGCCGCCTACAAAAGCCTTGAGCTGATCCGTGAGCTCGGCCGGCGCGGTATTGCGAGCCGCTGCATCGTGACCAGGGCAGGCCAGGAATTCGTGACGCCGCTCTCCGTGTCAGCCCTCTCCGGCGACAAGGCCTATACAGAGCTCTTCGACCTCGATGAAGAAGCCGAGATGGGCCATATCCAGCTCTCGCGCTCAGCCGATCTCGTCGTTGTCTGTCCGGCCACGGCAGACCTGATGGCCAAGGCCAATGCGGGTCTCGCCAATGATCTCGCCTCAACCATGCTGCTGGCCACCGACAAGCCGGTCCTCATGGTGCCTGCCATGAACGTGCGCATGTGGCAGCACGCGGCCACGATCCGCAATGTCGCCCAGCTTCGCGCCGATGGCGTCACCGTGATGGAGCCTGATGAAGGTGCGATGGCCTGCGGTGAGTTCGGTCCCGGTCGCCTGCCTGAACTGCCCGCTATTGTTGCGGCCATTGAAGCCCAGCTTGAAGGTCAGGGGCAGGGGGCCTTGTCCGGTTTCCACGCACTCGTCACGGCTGGCCCGACACGTGAGCCGCTTGATCCCGTGCGCTATCTCTCCAACCATTCCTCCGGCCGTCAGGGCTATGCCATTGCTGCCGCGCTCGCCGCGCAGGGCGCCGGTGTCACACTCGTGTCCGGCCCCGTGTCGCTGGCGCCGCCGCGCGGCGTGACGTTGGTGAAGGTCGAGACCGCCCGACAGATGCTGAAGGCTTGCGAAGAGGCCTTGCCGGCCGATGTGTTTGTCTCCGTTGCCGCTGTCGCCGACTGGCGCCCGGCCCGGGCTGCCACCAGGAAGCTCAAGATCAAGGGCGCTGGCAGCGAGGCGCCGTCCATGGAACTCGCCGAGAATCCTGACATCCTCAAGACGCTGTCGAACAAGCGCAAGCACAGGCCGCGCCTCGTCATCGGCTTTGCCGCCGAAACGCATGATGTCGAAGACTTCGCCCGCGCCAAGCTCGACCGCAAGGGCTGCGACTGGATTGTTGCCAATGACGTGTCCGGCGATGTCATGGGCGGCGCCGAGAATGAAGTTTTGCTGATCTCGCAGGACGCGTCGGAGCACTGGCCCCGCATGGGCAAGGACGATGTGGCCCGCCGCCTTGCCCGCAGGATCGCTGCGGAGCTGACCGGTGATGATGGCGGTGTGCGTCTCGCGGCGGAATAGGCGCGTGTCTTGACTCACGCCTGCGTCTGGCGCACTCGCCCGCCATGATCATTCGCGCCTATGAACCATCTGACCTGCCCGAACTTTACGTCATCAACCAGGCCGGTGTACCCGGCGTTGGTGATGAGACGGAAACGACTCTCGGAAAATGGCTGGGCCTCAGCGACGCCAGAGTGGCGGTGGGCAATGATGGGCGCCTGCTCGGTTTCATCAACCTGCTGCCCCCCGGCACCATGGAATATACCAGCGCCAACCTCCGCTGGCTCGAAGCCTGGGGCGACGATTTCATCTATGTTGACCGGATCGCGATTGCCGAGACGGCACGCGGGCAGCGGATCGGCGAGGCGCTCTATGCCGCCGCATTTGACGCTTATGCCGGAAAGACGTCATGGATCACCTGCGAAGTGAACCTGCGCCCGCCCAATCCCGGTTCGCTGCGATTCCATGATCGCCTTGGCTTCCGGGAAATCGGCCGACGCAGCTATGCGGACGATACAAAGGAAGTCGTCTATCTTGCGCGCCCGCTGGCTTGACTCAGGTGTGCGACTCAAACACGCCTGCGATTATGAAAAAAGTCACCGTGAATATCTGTCCGCTGCCCCATTTCGAGGGGCTCGACCTGCCCGCCTATGAGACCTCCGGGTCGGCTGGCATGGATGTGCGCGCGGCCGTACCGACCGACGATGCCCTGGTCCTGATGCCGGGTGCGCGGGCGATGGTCCCGACGGGCCTCAGCGTGGCGATCCCCGAAGGCTACGAGATCCAGGTGCGCCCGCGTTCCGGCCTCGCCGCCAAGCACGGCCTCACCTGCCTCAATACGCCGGGCACGATCGATAGCGACTATCGCGGCGAGATCAAGGTCATCCTGATCAATCTCGGCGAAGCGCCCTTTACTATTGCGCGCGGCGAACGGATTGCCCAGCTGGTGCTGGCGCCGGTCACGCAACTCGGCTGGAAACAGGTCGACGGCCTGGATGAAACCGACCGGGGGGCTGGCGGTTTCGGATCGACCGGACAATAATAGGCATTGCAACGAGCGGTATTCTGCCCATATATCGAATATCGATAATGCCTGGAGGTGCTACAAATGGATCCATTTCAGATGGTCGTGATCATCGTGCTGATTTCCGTCGGCGCGGGGGTCCTGAAGAATTATTTCAAGATGAAGCAGAACCAGCAGGCAGACGCGGCATCGGAAAAGGATGTCGTGCGCATGCAGGCCGATATAGACCGCTTGAAAGAACGGGTTCACGTGCTCGAGAAGATCGTCACCGACAATGATCGTCAGCTCGCCGAGGAAATCCGCAAGCTAGCCTGATCGATTCCGTTAACGGTGTTGGAAAAATTGTCCCATCGTGGTCCACCGGATACTAAAATATTGCCTGTAGGGAATATGCCGAACGGAGGGACACCGGATGGCGACTTTTGGGAAGAAAAAAGCACACAGCGCGTCGGCGGGCGTTTTCGGGACGCCTGCGCACCCGTCGGGACACCTCTCCCCTGAAGCCCAGGCTTTCCTCGAGGCCGAGCTCAGTATGCGCCAGGAAAAAGCCGACGCATCTGCCTTTCCCATGCCCCCAACGACGCTCCAGCCCACTGACGCGTCAGCCGGCCAAGCCGATTTCGTCAGCCGGGTCATAGCGCGCTGGTTCGGAAAATCCTCGGTGTCCGGCTGATCCGGAGGTCATTTGGCGCGATCGCCTAGATGAGAGCACTGTCTTCCTTGGCAAACCTGGCCAGGAGATAGGCGTCGGTATCTTCGATTGTTTCGAGTTTTCCGAATGCGAAGGCCTCGCGGTCGAGCACGAGGTCACGCGGTCGCAGGTCGCGGCTGATTTCCAGTCCCTCCAGCGTGCGGGCGCGCGAGAAGGCGACATAGGCCTGCCCATGGGCGAACATGCCGCTGTCGAAATCAATGAACACCTTGTCCAGGGTCAGGCCCTGCGCCTTGTGGATCGTCACGGCATAGGCGAGACGCAATGGCACCTGCTTGAACGTGCCGACCACTTCGCGCTTCACCTTCTTGGTTTCCGGGTCGAGTTCGTAACGGTATTTTTCCCATGCCGACGGCTCGATCTCATAGACCCGGCCTTCGATCGACACGATCACCGTTCGTCCTGAAAAGCCTTCGACCGTCGCCAGCGATCCGTTGACCCATCGCCCTTCAGGATCGTTGCGGATCAGCATGACCCGCGCGCCTTCCTTCAGTTCCAGGTCGGCCTCGGTCGGGAATGATTTTTCGTCGAACTGGCCCTGGACGTCGGCATTGAATATTTTTGGCGAGGATGTCAGCCCGGCAAGCCGCGCGGCATTGATGCGGTTCGCATTGGCATTGTTCGGCGTCAGCACGACATGCGTCTCCGAGGCATCGACGGCGCTGCGTGACGACACGACGCTGCGCAACACGGCCTCGTCCATCGGCGTGACCCGTCCCGTCCGCAACGCGCCCAGCAAGGCGAGAAACCGCGGGTCTTCTTGCCGGAACACGTGTTTCAGCGCCAGCAAGGCAAACTCGGCTTCCTTGAACGCTGGCGCATTGAAGAAATAGCTGCCACCATAGCGTTGTTGCAGGATCGGCGCCTCACTGTTGGAAACGACCGGGGGCAACTGGTGCAGGTCGCCGGACAGGATCATCCGTACACCACCGAACGGGCGCTTCGACATGCGGTTGAGTTTCAGGCTGCGGTCAATCGCGTCCAGCATGTCCGACCGCACCATCGAAATCTCGTCGATGATCACCGTTTCCACGGCCTTGATCAGGCGGGTCGAGCGCAGCCGTTTGATATCAGTCGGTTCGACCAGGCGCGGGGGCAGCTTGAAGAAGGAATGGATCGTCTGACCGCCAGCATTCATCGCCGCGACACCTGTCGGCGCAAGGACGACGGCCTTTTCACCTGCTTCCGCAAGGAACTTGCGCAGCATCGTGGTCTTGCCGGTGCCGGCCCGCCCGGTGAGGAACAGGTTGCCCTGCGCCCCGGCGCCGGTGGCGACCCATTTGGCGGGCGCGGCATAAAGGGTTTCGGGATCTGCAGCAGGCGGCTCGGTCATGTCCCCGCTTAACGGGGTTTTTCCCGGAAGGCGAGGGTTGGGCAGCCGGGCATGCATTCCGCGGCTTGACGGGCCCATATCGGAAAAGTACTTTGTAATACAAAGTTAGATAAGGACATGAGACAATGAGCCATCAATCCCTGACCGACGACCTTTCCTATTTGCGGGACATGGCTGAGGCGGGCCGGAAAGCGCCGCTGCCTGGCGGCCGCTTCCTCGCTTGGTGGGGCGGCCTGACCACGCTGGCTTATATCGGCCACTATGCGATCATCGAAGGCCTGATGGGGCTCCAGCCGATTGCCTTTGCGTGGATGTGGAGCGGATATGCGGCCCTCGGTTTCGGCGGGTTCAAGCTGCTCCAGATGACGTTCCCCGCGAGCAAGCCCGGTGCCGCCTCGACAGGCAACAAAGTGTCCGGACTTGTCTGGATGGGCGCTGGCATGACGCTGTTCGCCTTCTTTGCGGGAGCGGTATTGCGCTCGCTTGCCGACGGGATGGCGAGTGACGCCTTTGTCTGGTCCGTCCCGCTGGTCCTGGGCGTCTACGGCCTGTCCCAGCTCACCTCGGGCCTCATCGCGGGCAACAAGGTGCTGACACTGGCTGGCTGGGGCGCCATTGCCAGTGTCGCTGCCGCCGTCTTCCTCATGGGCTCCAACCTCCTCTGGTTGCTCGGCGCCGCTGTTGCATTCCTGACCGTATTCTTGCCGGGGGTCGTGCTCCTGCGCGGCGAACCGTCGGAAACGGTCTGATTCGCCATGAGCAGCGATAATCCCTTTGACCATAATGACATCGACGATGTTATCCACGGGCGTCTCAGGCTCGGCATCATGGCCTACTTGTCTTCGGTCAGCCCCGCAGTCTTCGGCGAGCTGAAAGCCAAGGTCGGTGCCACTGACGGCAACCTGTCGACCCACCTGCGCAAGCTGGAAGAGGCGGGTTATGTCCGCATCGAAAAGCGCTTTGTCGGCAAGCGACCGCAGACACGGGTATTCCTCACCGACGAGGGAAGGGTGGCATGGGTCAGATGGCTCGACCGAATGGCCTCGCTCATGCGCGCGGCCGAATAGGCGGCCCTGGCTCAAGGGCTGATGAGGCGAACTTGCGCACCGGAGCGCAAAGGCTTCGCATCAGCCATGACACGCCAGCCCATTTTCTCATAGGCATGACGCGCCGCCAGGTTCTGCGTATCGACGTCAAGAGTCAGCGACTGCCCCGCTTCGCTCTGGGCCACATCAAGCAGGCCGCGCCCGACCCCGCACAGGCGCCAGTCCTCTTGCACGAACAGGTGGTCCACATAGCCGGTCGAGACATTCAAGGTCAGGAACCCGATGACGCCCGCCGAAGGCTCGACAGCGACCAGAACGCGGGCGCTGGCGAAGGCGTTTTGCAGGGCTGGCAAAAAGGCCTGCCATTCACCGCGCCAGGGAAAGGCACGCAGACAGTCCCGGAAGATGCGCAGGCACTGCACGCGGTCGCTCCTGACGAACGGCCTGATGCTCCAACCGGCTCCGGCATGCGTGTACATGCCGGGAGCATAGTCCGACTACATCTGCATCGTCCAGCCTTCGACACCCATCGCTGCCTGACGGACGGCTTCGGAGAGTGTCGGGTGGGCATGGCTGGTGCGGGCAACGTCTTCAGACGCGGCGCCGAATTCCATCGCGACGCAGATTTCGGCAATCAATTCACCCACGCCGACGCCGATCATATGCGCGCCCAGAATCCTGTCAGTGCCTTTCTCGGCAAGGATCTTCACGAAGCCAGCGGTCTCGTGATTGGTGCGCGCGCGCGAATTGGCCATGAAGGGGAACTTGCCTTTGACATAGTCGACGCCAGCAGCCTTCAGTTCTTCTTCGTTCTTGCCGACCCAGGCGATTTCCGGATTGGTGTAAACAACGCTCGGCACGAGATTGTAATCGACATGACCGGCCTTGCCGGCGATCAGCTCGGCGACGGCGCTGCCGTCATCCTCGGCCTTGTGCGCCAGCATCGGTCCGGGGATGCAGTCGCCCACGGCCCAGACACCGTCCGCCACTTTGAACTGGCCTTCTACGGGCTGGATCACGCCGCGCTTGTCGGGGCTGACGCCAATGCTCTCGAGGCCGAGGCCTTCCGTATACGGGCGCCGTCCGACAGCAACGATCACGACATCGGCATCGATCGTCTCGCTGTCGCCGCCCTTGGCAGGCTCCATGCTGAGCTTCAGCTTGCTTTTCAGTTTTTCGACGCCGGTGACTTTCATGCCAAGGCGGAAGTCGAGGCCTTGTTTCTTGAACGCCTTCTGGGCTTCCTTCGCCACTTCCGCGTCAGCAGGCGGCAGGATGCGGTCGAGATATTCAACCACCGTCACTTCGGAACCGAGGCGCGCCCAGACCGAGCCCATCTCGAGCCCAATCACGCCAGCACCGATCAGCACCAGCCGCTTCGGCACGGAGGTCAGTGACAATGCGCCCGTATTGGTGACAACACGCTCTTCGTCGATCTCGATGCCGGGCAGGTTGGTCGGCTCAGAGCCCGTGGCAATCACGATATTCTTTGTTTCCAGAAGGGTTTTCTTGCCGTCAGCGCCGGTGACTTCCACCTTGCCCTTGCCGACAATCGTGCCCTTGCCGTGGATGCGATCGACCTTGTTCTTCTTGAGCAGGAATTCGACGCCTTTGGTCAGGCCGTCCACGGCCTCTTCCTTCTGGGCCATCATCGTTGGCAGGTCGAGTTCCAGCTTGCCGACCTTGATGCCCATGCCGGCAAAGTCGTTCTGCGCCGACGCATACATCTGCGATGCATGCAGCAGGGCCTTGGACGGGATGCAGCCGACGTTCAGGCAGGTGCCGCCCAGCTTGCTGTGCATCTCGATACAGGCGGTCTTGAGGCCGAGTTGACCGGCGCGAATGGCGCAATTGTAGCCGCCGGGGCCGCCACCGATAATGACGACATCATAGGTCTCTGACATGGGATTTTCTGCCTTGCTGAAGGAGCCTCTAGGGCGAGTGCCTGCAACCTAGGCATTTTGGGTGCGAAATCAATGCGGCGGCTGATGCGCTTTCAGGCTTTCCGCCGCTTGATCACAAAAAGAGCAATCGTGAGGGCGATCAGGAGCGCCGAGAAAATCGCCTCGTCCATCCACATGGCCGAATCCGCGCCGGATGCGGCCATCAGGACCGGCAGCAGCAGGAACAGGACTGTACCGACAGCAGCGAGCAGTGCGCCGCCCGCGCGCTGCGCCAGGGCGAGGAGGGCGCCAATCAGGATGATCGACGCGCCGAGGATCCGAATCAGGCTGGTCGGGGGTTGCAGCAGGGCGTCGCCCAGCGGACTGCCCCGGCCGGTGATCATGATCACGGCCGACAGGCCCTGCCACAATAGCCAGGCAGACAGCACCGTCAGCGCGGCGGCGGCGAACATTCTTGCATTCATTTGGACGTGCCTCCCATGGCCTCTGCCTAAAGCTAGGCCGAAGCGAGAGTATCAGCAATCACTAATCAGAACAGGCGGATGCTGCGTGTCTCATTGCGTTTTGCGTTCATGCGGCGGCCATGCGCGGCGAAACTCGCACGCTGGCGCGCAATGGCCGCAGGCACGAACACGGGTTTCGGCGGAGTGGCGCGGGGGCGGATGATGGCGACAGCAGGCTCGGGCAAGGGGGTGGCGGGAACAGGCTCGGGCGCGGCAGCGGCCGGGGCAACAGCCTCGGGTCGCGCCAAGCGGACCGGCGCCCGTTTGCGAAGTTCATAGACGGCGCTCAGCAACAGGACAGCGCCGATGGCGGCGCCGGCCACGGCGCCTTCAGCGATGCTCGGGTCCTGCCACCAGCCATTTTCGAAACTGACAAGATAGACCGTCGGGAATCCGGCGCAGAGGCCCATGACATACCAGAGCACACCGCCGCCGCGGCGGCCGGAAATCAGCACGGCTGAGCAATAGAAACACAGCGCGGCAAGCAGGTAGGGCGCGCCATAGGCGATGCCGAGCGCCCGCCAGTCAACGGCATCAAGGCCGCTCGCGATATCGTCCCGCACCATCCAGCTGACCAGCATCATGATCGACGGCCAGCGCACAGCCGACAGCGCGCCAAACGCGAAGGCGATGGCATAGAGGGCGATCAGCGAGGCAATGAGCTTGCGGAGCATCCGACAGGGTTAACACAGCGGCGGTATATGCCGGCTGAACAGGATATTGCGAATTTGATCGATCGCGGGCGCAAACGCAGGGAGGAGGCTCCGGCGTCCCCCCTGCTGGATGCTGTGCTCAGGCCATTTCCCGAACGGGCCAGCGATTCTTCGCGAAATAGCGGTCTTTCATCCGGTCCATGTATCCGACCAGGTTCGTGTGCCCGCGCACGAGGCCCGTCAGCGGCGTGTCGAAATATTCGGTCGCACAGGAGATCAGCACGGCCGACACGCTGGCATCTGCCACCGTCGGCGTATCGCCGAACAAATAGTCCTGGCCTGCCAGCTGGATGGCGATGGCCTGCAGGTCCCACGCCGCTAGATGCATGCGCTCGGCTTCGGAATGCCGGCCCATGCCGCGGGCAAACTGGCTCGCGGCGATCCCGTCGCGAACCTCCTGCATGATATTTTCGCGGGCCTCGTCCGGCACGTCGCTAAAGAACAGGGCAGGCCCCTTGAAGAAATTTCCGTCCTTCAGCCAGCGCTCCATCGCCATGATGGTGGCAAGGTGATCCTCGGCCATGCGTTCAAGCGCCCAGCTGGTCACGCTGTCCTCGTCGCTGAGACCGGAGGCGAGCGACCGCCCGAGCTTCTGTTCGAAATGGGCCCGGATGAAGTTGCTGTCCTGGACCAGCAGGTCCCCGTCCGTCACATAGGGGGCCTTGTGCTTGGACACCGAGTCGAGGTCGGCGATGGCGCGATCGAAGTCGAGGCCCAGCATCTGCAGCTGGATGTCCGATTTCATCACATAATTGCTGGGCGACGGGCAGTCGAACATGGGCCCCCATCCGTAAAGCGTTATCATTGTCAGTCTCCATATCGTGGTTGCGGTAAGGGCTTGATACGTGAGGCATGCTGTCAGCAGCGTGGCAGTAGGATCAAAAAATCATGAGACGCACCGAACGCCTGTTCCAGATCATCCAGGTCCTGCGCCGCCACCGCGCGCCGGTGACCGGACGGGCGTTGGCCGAAGAATTGGAAGTCTCACTGCGCACGCTCTATCGCGACATGGCCGAGCTGATCGCCCAACGCGTCCCGATCCGGGGTGAGGCGGGCACCGGCTATGTGCTGGAAGACGGCTACGACATGCCGCCGCTGATGCTGACGGCGGACGAACTGGAGGCCGCCGTCCTTGGTGCGCAATGGGTCGCCGCGCGCGGGGATGAGGCCTTGTCGCGCGGCGCGCGCGACCTGATCGCCAAGCTCACGGTTGCCGTGCCGCGCGAACTGCAGCCGGTGATTGTCGACTCGGGCCTCGTGCCGGTCAGCTACCGCCAGCGTCCGAAAGACAATTTCGACGTCGCGCTGGTTCGCATGTCAATCCGTAGGCAGACGAAAATGGCTATCGACTATGCCGACGAGACGGGCAATGTCACCCGCCGCGTCATCTGGCCCTTCCTGCTCGCCTATTGGGATCAGGTCCGACTGATCGGAGCATGGTGCGAATTGCGCCAGGATTTCCGCCACTTCCGGACCGACCGTGTCCGCCGGGCCGAAGCACTGGGCCGTTTTCCGGAACGCATCACCACGCTGCGCCGCAACTGGGAAGCGCAACGGCGGGAAATGCACGGCAAGGATTGAAGTCAGTCGAACAGGCCCGGCAACATCGGCGCCGCCCCGTCGGCATCGGCGCGTTCCAGCTGCAGCATGTGCCGCTTGGTCGCCCGCCCGCCATAGGCCGAGAATCCGCCGATCTTTCCAGACGCGGCCAGCACCCGGTGGCAGGGCACGATCAGAGGCCAGGGATTCTTGCCCATCGCGGCGCCAATGGCCCGCGCGGCGTGCGGGTCGCCAAGCGTCCTCGCCAGTGCGCCATATGTGGTCGTCTGCCCCCAGCCGACCTTGCGCAGGGCGGTATAGACCTTTGCGTTGAAGGCACTCGCCCGGCCCATGTCGAGGGCGACATCGGAAAAGTCGATGGCCTCGCCGTCGAAATAGGCGCGCATGCGCCCCGCGCAATTCTGGATCCACCGGGGCAGCGTGTCGGACCATCTCGCCGAGGCGCCCCGGCCGAGCCGTGTCTCGGTGGCCGCCTCGCTGGCCTCGGGCAGCTGCACCTGGACGAGGCCAGCGGAATTCCACGCCAGGCCGCACGGACCAATGGCCGTATCGAACAAGTGAAAATGGGCTTCTGCCCGATCAGGATCGGCGCCCTGTGTCATGTCTGGCAGGATCACTCCGAATGGCTCGGGCATCAAGCGGATTCCGGAAAGAATGGGTTTGGCCCCCATCACTTTCGCCTGCTAGGGAGAAGGCCACAGAAAAAAGTTGAGAGGAAACAGGTATGGGCAGGGTTCAGGGAAAAATGGCACTTGTCACCGGCGGCGCACAGGGCCTCGGTGAAGCGATCGGCAAGATGCTCGCCAAGGAAGGCGCCAAGGTCACGCTGACGGATGTGAACGGCGCAGGCGCCGAAAAGGTCGCCGCCGAGATCAATGCCGCGCATGGCGCCGGCACGGCCTTCGCCTTCCAGCACGACGTCACAGACGAGGCCCAGTGGCAGGACGTGCTGAAAGCCGCGCATGCGGCGATGGGCGGGCTCAACGTGCTCGTCAACAATGCCGGCATCGGCTCGCTCGGCTCGGTCGAGGACGAGACCTATGACATGTTCAAGAAGGTCCAGACGGTCGACGTCGATTCCATCTTCCTCGGCTGCAAGTATGCGATCCCCCTGATGCGCGAGCATGGCCTCGGATCGATCGTCAATATCTCGTCGATCGCCGGCATCATCGCGAGCGGCAATTATGTCGCCTACAACACGGCCAAGGCTGCGGTGCGCCACCTGTCGAAATCTATCGCCCTGCATTGCGCCAAGACCGGCGGCCAGATCCGCTCCAACTCGGTCCACCCCGTCTTCATCAACACGCCGATCCTCGACCGCACCAAGGAAATGTTCGGCGAGGAGAAGGCGCTCGCCAAGCTCGGCCGCCAGATCCCGCTCGGCAAGGTCGGCGAGCCAGACGATATCGCCTATGCGGTGCTCTACCTTGCCTCCGACGAGAGCAAGCTGGTGACCGGCGCCGAACTCTTGGTCGACGGAGGCATATCCGCCCAATAGGGACTTGCTCTAAAATATGTGTTCATGATATGTTCTTTTCCTCAACTGGGGAGAAGGACATGATTGGATACGTAACTTTAGGGGTGAGCGACCTCGCCCGTGCCGCCGAATTCTACGATGCGATTGCCGCTGAAATGGGCACGCCGCGGATGATGGAATTCGACACGTTCATCGCCTGGGGTACGCCGGACGGCCCGGCCGGAATCGCTGCAACGCTGCCTTTTGACGGCCAGCCGGCGACAGTCGGCAACGGCACGATGGTGGCCTTGCAGGCGAAGGACGAGGACCAGGTCCACCGCCTCTACAAGATCGCCATGGCGCATGGCGGCACGGATGAAGGCCCGCCCGGGCCGCGCGGCGATAGCGGTTTCTATGCCGCCTATTTCCGCGATCCGGACGGCAACAAGCTCAACGCCTTCATCATGGGCTGATCGGGCGGCGCGCCGTGACGACGAAGGCGTAGACGGCCAGTATGCCGACAACGCTTGCGGATGCCACGAGCGGCAGGCTTGGCATGATCGAATACAGCGTGGCGCCGATCAGCGGCCCGAAGATGAACCCTGCAGGCGGTGCCGCTGCCAGAAGCGCAGCGGCCGAGCCCTGTTCCTCGCGTGAAACCGACAGGCTGCCGAGCGCGTTGGCGGATGGCACGGCCAGCGCGGCGCCGACACCCACGACAAGGAAGCTCAGGCACATCGCCCAGAAGGGTTGGAACGTGTCAGCGCAGACATAGCCGATGGTCACAAGGCCGAGCCCGATGGGCAGGATACGGCGCGGATCGGGCTTGCGGGGCGTGATATAGCCGAATTGCACGACGATCATCGAGAAGGCGAGGCAGGAGAAGATGATGCCGGTGAAGAGGACCGCCATTTCACCGGCCGTACGCGCGGCCGTGTCGACGAATTCGTAGCGGTCTTCAATGAACCAGCCAACGGTCTGCTGGATCATCCCGATGGCCACGAAATAAATGAACAGGAACATCAGGTGCGGCCGCACGCGGGCATCGGTGAAGGCGAGCGGTTTCGGCCGGTGGCTCTCGCGCACCCGGTCGCGGCTGCGCGGCAGGACGAACGCCAGGATGACACCGACGACGAGGTTGAGGATGATCGTGCCCCAGAGTGGCACCAGCGCGCCAAACGGGGCCAGCACCGCCGCGCCGGCCGGGCCGAGGATCGAGCCGACACTCATCGCCGCGCCCAGCATGCCAAGCCCGCCTGCGCGGGTCATTGTCGTCGTCGCGTCCGTCATCGCGGCCATCGAGGCAGGCTGCAGGCCCGGCGAAAGCAGGCCGAACCATACCCTGACGAAGACGAGCAAGAAGAACGTCGTCATCCCCGTCACGACGCCGGCCAGCGCAGCGCTCAATGCGAACAGGAAGGCCATGTTGGTCAGGCCCATGGCGAACAGTGAAAAGACCATCACGCGCTTGCGGCCCACCCGGTCCGCGATCCGGCCCCAGATCGGGATCATGATCGTGTAGATAACGGTCGAAAGCGTCAGGATGCCCGCCACCTGGATTTCGGTAAGCCCGGCCTTGCGGGCCAGCGGCGCCACGACAACGAAATTGATCGTCATGCCGGCGCCCATGGCGACCATGGCCAGTGCGATCATGCTCTGTTGCAGGCGGGTCAGTGGGCGAAGGGGTGTTTCAATCTCTGTCATGCCCGTGCGCCCTCCCCATGGCATCCTCCAGAGCTAATCCGGCACTGGCCTGATGCAAACCATGTCGCAGGGTAAAGCGACAGCGCTGACCTTGCATCCCCTTGCCAACACATCCTAAGTGACACTTTGTAGTCACCTTGTTTCCGGAGAGTTTTCAATGCGCGCGATACTGGACGTCATCCTGTTTCTCCTGAACATCGCTACCTGGATCATCATCGTGCAGGCCGTAATGTCCTGGCTGGTGGCCTTCAAGGTCCTGTCCATCCAGAACCCGACCGTGCGCAGCATCTGGGGTGGCCTCGAACGCGTCACCGAGCCGGTCTATGCGCCGATCCGCCGGATCATTCCGCCCCTCGGCGGACTCGACCTGACGCCGATGGCCGTGCTCCTCCTCATTTTCTTCCTGCAGCGCCTGATCGTCCGCTACGGCTACACGATCGCGCCATTCTAACGGCATGCACCGGCTCACGGTCCGCGTGCAGCCGAACGCATCGGCCGACCGGATTGAAGGCCCCGAAACGGATGCCGCCGGGCGCCGCTACCTGAAAGTGCGCGTTCGCGCTGTGCCGGAAGATGGCAAGGCCAATGCAGCGGTCGAAAAACTCATCGCAAAGCATCTCGGCATACCAAAGTCTGCCGTCAGGGTGGTGACGGGCGGCAAGAACCGGTTAAAAGGCCTTGAAATTGACGGACCGTCGGATTTGGCGGGCGTCTTGGCAGGGATGATGCGGGAATGAGTGCGAAACGGATCGACGGAACGAGTGTGGCCGCAGAGGTGCGGGCGAAGGTCGCTGTCGCAGTCGCGGCCTTGCCGGGCCAGCCTTCTCTTGCGGTTGTGCTTGTCGGTGAAGACCCCGCCAGCCAGGTCTATGTCCGCTCCAAGGTCCGCCTGACAGAAGAGGCAGGCATGGTCTCGGTCCATCACCAGCTGCCCGCCACGGCCACGCAGGCCGAGATCGAAGACCTGATCGCCCGCCTCAATGCCGACGCCAGCATCGACGGCATCCTGCTGCAGCTGCCCTTGCCCAAGGGCCTCGACGAGCACCGCGCCATCGAGTGCATCGACCCGGACAAGGATGTCGACGGCCTCACGGAAGTGTCCGCCGGCCGCCTCGTGCTCGGCAAGCCGGGCCTGCGCTCCTGCACGCCGGTCGGCTGCGTCATCCTCGCGAAAAGCGCGCTGGGCGACGATCTCTCCGGCAAGCATGTTGTCGTGATCGGCCGCTCGATTCTCGTCGGCAAACCGGCCGCGCTCCTCTTCCTCGCCGAGAACTGCACCGTCACCATCGCCCACAGCCGCACCGCCGACCTGCCGGCTGTCTGCCGGACAGCGGACATTCTCGTGCCCGCCGTCGGGCGTCCGAACATGGTCAAGGCCGGCTGGGTCAAGCCCGGCGCCACGATCGTGGATGTCGGCATCAACCGCGTGCCGGCCCCCGAAAAGGGTGAAGGCAAGACGCGTCTCGTCGGCGATGCCGACTTCGCCGATTGCGAACCCGTCGCCGCCCATATCACGCCCGTGCCGGGCGGTGTCGGCCCGATGACCATTGCCTGCCTCCTGCGCAACACGGTGCTCGCCGCCTGTGCGCGGCGCGGCTGGCCAGTGCCGGACGGCCTGTGAGCCAGGAATTCGCGCCACCTGCCACTAAATTGTTCCAGCGCCTCTGGCAGGCGCAGGGCGGCAATTGCGCCCTGTGCGGCAAGCCCATGCCGTCCACACGGTTCACGGTCGGCCATGCCACGGTCTGGAAAAAGCAGCGGCCGACATTCGATCATATCCACGCACTCGCGCGCGGCGGACCGGATGATGAGACCAACCTCCAGCTTGCCCACGCCGTCTGCAACAAGCGCAAGGGCCGGGGCTAGGCTTCGGCCGCCTTCGCCGCCCCGTCCCGTTCCATAAGGAAGCGCGGGCCGGGCCCGAGCCGCGCGGCCCGGTCATCCGGGTTGTAGAGCGCGCAGTTCGACAGCGACAGGCACCCGCAGCCGATACACACGTCCAGCCGGTCTCGCATCAGTTCCAGTGTCTCGATCTGCGCATCCAGCCGCTCGCGGAACTGGGCGCTGATCTTCGACCAGTCGCCCTTGGTCGGCGTCCGCTCCTGCGGCAGGCCTGACAGCAGGTCGCCAATCTCGCTGATCGAGAAGCCAAGCTGCTGTGCAATCATCACGAAGGACAGGCGCCGCACGTCCGAGCGCAGGAATCGGCGCTGCCCACCGGCATTGCGGATCGCCCGGATCAGGCCCTTGTCCTCGTAGAACCGGATCGCTGACACCGACACGCCCGTGCGCGATGCCAGCTGCCCGATGGGGATGAGATCTGTTGTTTTCATGCGCTGCCGCATAGCAAAGAAATTGCTTGACCTCAACTAAGGTTGAGGAATTATCAAGAGGGTCCATCACCAAGCGGGCGGACAATGTCCGCCCCTGAAAAAGGACCAGACCCATGACCACCGCAACCCTTGAACACGTCAATATCACCGTCAGCGATGTCGATCGCACCGCCCGCATGCTGGAGCGTATCTTCGGCTGGCATGTGCGCTGGAAGGGACCGTCGATCAACAATGGCCAGACCGTCCATGTCGGCACCGACACGGCCTATATTGCCCTCTACTCACCCGGTGAAACGGATGAGCCGGACCAGGTGTCCTACAATGTTCAGGGCGGCCTCAACCATGTCGGCGTGATTGTCGACGATCTTGCCGCCGCCGAGCGCCGCATCCTCGATGCGGGCTTTGTCACCCATTCCCACCAGACCTATGATCCGGGCAGCCGCTTCTATTTCCACGACTATGACAATGTCGAATACGAAGTCCTGTCCTATGCCTGATCGTGAAAGGCCCGACCTCCGCGAGGAAGCCGGGCCTTTCAGCAGGACCGAATTATGCGGGTTCAGCCCGGTTTGTCGTCCGGCCCGTCGGCAATGTCTTCGATCACGTCATTGGCTGTTTCGGCCGTTTCATCGGCGGCCCGGGCGGCATTTTCGGGCAGGTCTGTCAGGACCGAATCCATCCGCGCACCGGCGCCCTTGAATGAGCCTTCCTGGATATAGAAAATGCCAAGCGCCACGAGGAAAACGATGCTGACGAATGCCAGGACGGACGTGATAATATTTTTTCGCATCTTCAGCCCCTTAAGCGTGTGGAATTAACCCTACGCGGCGGGGCCGGCCTTGTTCCGCAATCAGTTGAGCGGTGGCATCACGCGCGCTGCGGCGTGAGGGCGCCGTGGCAATGCTTGTATTTCTTGCCGGAGCCGCACGGACAGGCCGAATTGCGCGGCGTGTTCGACCAGTCATCCTCGGCCTGGAACAGGGCCGGTCCGGGGCCGGTATTGCCTGCCGGTTCGCCCGGCGACATCTCGTTCGTGCCGGTATCGGGGTCGAGGTGCATTTCGCGCATCGGCGGCAGCGGTGGCGGCGGAGCCGGGCGGCGGGCCTCGGGGGCCTGTACGCGGATATGCATCAGAGAACGGGTGACCGTCGCGCGCAGCTCGTTCAGCAGGCTGTAGAAAAGGTTGAACGCTTCTTCCTTGAACTCGTTCAGCGGGTCGCGCTGGCCATAGGAGCGCAGGTGGATCACAGAGCGCAGCTGGTCGATCTGCTGCAGGTGTTCACGCCAGCGCAGGTCCAGGACCTGCAGCAGGACCTGTTTCTCGATCCGGTGCATCTGCGCTTCGCCCACCTGGGTTGCCAGGTTTTCATAGGCCTTGGCGACATGCTCGCGAATGCGTTCAGCAATTTCCTGGTTGGCGACGCCTTCCTCGGCGGCCCATTCGGTAACCGGCAGGTCAAGCGCGAGATCGGTCTGCAGCGTCTCCGTCAGCCCGGCAATGTCCCACTGTTCTGCATAGGCCTTTTCCGGCATCGTGCGCATCACCAGCGCGTCGATGACATGATCGCGCATCTCGCTGATTGTCTCGGAAACATCGTCGGCGCGCATGAATTCCATGCGCTGTTCGAAGATCGCCTTGCGCTGGTCATTGATGACATCGTCATACTTCAGCACGTTCTTGCGGATCTCGAAATTGCGCTCCTCGATCTTGCGCTGCGAGGTTTCCATCGCCTTGTTCATCCAGGGATGGGTGATGCCCTCATCTTCCTTGATGCCGAGGCGGCGCATCACGGCGTCCATGCGCTCGGCGGCAAAGATCCGCATCAGGTCGTCTTCGATGGAAATGTAGAACTTGGACCGGCCCGGGTCGCCCTGACGGCCCGTACGTCCGCGCAGCTGGTTGTCGATGCGGCGGCTCTCGTGGCGCTCGGTGCCGAGCACATAGAGCCCGCCGGCATCCAGCGCGCGCTTCTTCTTCACTTCGATATCAGCCTTGATCTGTGCGGTGAGCATCGAAAGCTCGCTCTCGGTCAGCTCGCGACCGAGTTCCTTTTCCTTGGCGGCCTTTTCCTGTTCGACACGCATGTCGAAATTGCCGCCGAGCTGGATGTCGGTACCGCGTCCGGCCATGTTGGTGGCAACCGTGATCGCGCCAGGCACACCGGCATTGGCGACGATAAAGGCTTCCTGCTCGTGATGGCGCGCGTTCAGCACCTTGTGCGGGATCTTGGCTGCCGTCAGCAGGCTGGACAGGATTTCCGATTTCTCGATCGAGGCGGTGCCCAGAAGGATCGGCTGGCCCTTGGCCTGGCACTCCTTCACCTCCTTGACGATCTCCTTGTATTTCGCCGCGGCGGTCCGGTAGACGACGTCGTCGTCGTCGATCCGCTTGATTTCCTTGTTGGTCGGCAGGTCGATCACTTCCAGCTTGTAAATGTCGTGGAATTCGGACGCCTCGGTCAGCGCCGTACCGGTCATGCCGGCCAGCTTCTTGTAGAGGCGGAAATAGTTCTGGAACGTGATCGAGGCCAGCGTCTGGTTCTCGGGCTTGATGTCGACCCGTTCCTTGGCTTCGATGGCTTGGTGCAGGCCCTCGGAAAGGCGGCGGCCCTCCATCATGCGGCCGGTGAACTCGTCGACCAGCATGACCTGGTCGTCCTTGACCAGATAATCCTTGTCCTTGTTGTACAGCTTGTGCGCGCGCAGGGCCTGGTTGGCATGGTGTACGAACGAGATATTGGTCGGCTCCCACATCGAGCCTTCCAGCAGGCCGGCTTCCACCAGCCAGTTCTCGATCTTCTCGGTGCCGGTTTCGGTATAGGTGACCGAGCGCTGCTTTTCGTCGAGTTCGAAATCCTCGGGCTCAAGGCGCGGCATCAGGTTGTCGAGCGCGATATACAGCTCGGAGCGGTCGTCTGTCGGGCCGGAAATGATCAGCGGCGTGCGGGCTTCATCGATCAGGATCGAGTCGACTTCATCGACGATCGCATAATGGTGTCCGCGCTGGGCCATCTGCTCCAGCGAATATTTCATGTTGTCGCGCAGGTAGTCGAACCCGAACTCATTGTTCGTGCCGTAGGTGATGTCAGCGGCATAGGCGGCCTTGCGTTCGTCGTCTGTCACGCCGTGCACGATGATGCCGGTCGTCATGCCGAGGAAGCCGTAAATGCCGCTCATCCATTCAGCGTCGCGCCGGGCCAGGTAGTCGTTGACCGTGATGACGTGGACGCCCTTGCCTTCTAGAGCGTTGAGGTAGACCGCGAGCGTTGCCACCAGCGTCTTGCCCTCACCCGTGCGCATCTCGGCAATCGCACCGGAATGCAGGATCATGCCGCCCATCAATTGCACGTCGAAATGGCGCATGCCGAGGGACCGGCGCGAGGCTTCGCGCACGACCGCAAAGGCTTCTTCCAGCAGGCTGTCGAGGGTGGCGCCATCGGCAAGCCGCTTGCGGAATTCCACGGTCTTGGCTTTCAGCGCCTGGTCGGACAGGGCTTCCATCATCGGCTCGAGGGCGTTGATCCGGTTGACGCGGGCGCGGAGGGGCTTCAGCTTGCGGTCGTTGGCGGAACCAAAAATCTTGCGGGCTACGGAAAGCATATCAGGCGGCACCAATCGATCTGGGCGAACAAAACACTTAATCCTGTCAGCGACGTATGGCAGGACATTTGCGGGGTCTTCCGCAGCGCTTACACTGGTCAGAAGGTCTCGACCAGTGTGAGGGTCAGACTTAAGAACGCGGCCAAGGGGTGTCAATGCGACGCCCTCAGCGATCACGGGAGATAACGGTGCTGTTTTTCAAGGCAAATACGGTCGCCCTCGCGCGTCTGGCCTGCGGCGCGGCGCTACTTGTGCTGTGCGCCTGCGGCAATGGCGACGAAGCCGAGGTGCCGGTCCAGGTCGATGGCGCCGCTGCGGCGTCCGTCAATGGCGAGAAAATCTATGTCAGCGACGTGGAGCTCGAGGCCGTCGCGCGGGGCCTGATCCCTGCCGGCCAGGCGCTTGACCAAAAGAGCCAGGAATACAAGACCGTGCTCGACCAGCTGGTCGACCAGAAACTGATGGCGCAGGAGGCGGTTCGGCGCGGAATCGACCAGGATTCAGCCGCCAAACGTCGCCTCCACGTGGCGCGCGAACGCATTCTCGGCAATCTCCTCGTCGAGGACCTGGTCGCCCGTGAGGTCACCGACGCCCGGATCGACAGGATGTATGCCGAACAGGTCAGCCTGCAGCAGTCGAACGACGAAGTCTCGATCGCGCACATCCTTTTCGCCTCGGAAGAAGAAGCCCGGGCGGTCTATGACGAGATCCAGGACGGCGCGAGCTTCGAGAGCATGGCACGCGCACATTCGAAGGATTCCGCCACGCGCATGGAAAATGGCAGCCTCGGCTATGTCTCGCCCAACGACCAGATGGACCCGTTCCCGGCGATGATTGCCGACACGCCGGAAGGCGGTATATCCAAACCCTTCCTCAGCGCCGATGGCTGGCACATTCTCAAGGTCAAAGACCGCCGCACCCGTGCGCCCAAGACGCGCGACGAGATGCGGCCTGAAATCGTCACCTTCCTGACATTGAACCAGATCAGCAAGATCCTGCGCGAATTGCGCACACAGGCTGTCATCCAGGAAGGCGGCCCGGGCACGGCCAGTCCGCCCGCCACGCCGCTTTCGCTGGGTGAGGATGCCGCCCCGCCCGAAGGCACTGCCTCCGATTCCCCTGAAGGAAATGAATTGTGAACATGAAGCCGTCCCCGTTTGCCCCCGCAAGCTTTCCGGTCCTGCCAGTGGTCAAGGGCGTGCGCGCCGCCACCGGCTCGCGCGGTTTCTATGCCCGGCGCGGCATCACCCGCGATGATGTGTTCCTGTTCGCGTTTGACGCAGGCACCACCTGCGCTGGCGTCTATACCGTGTCGCACACCGCGTCGGCCGATGTGCTCTGGTGCCGCGAGGCGCTGGGCGAAGGTGGCGGCGCTGCCCGGGCCCTGATCGCCAATTCCGGCAACTCCAATGCGTTCACCGGGCCAAAGGGCGTGGAGAAGAACGAGGCGACCCTGAAGGCGCTGACCGGCACCCTCGGCATTGACCGAAATGCGTGTTTCATTGCCGCAACCGGCGTGATCGGTGAGCCGCTGGCAGACCCGAACTATGTCGGGTCCTTCGTGCCTGATCTGGCAAGCCGTCTGGCGACACCCGACTGGCAGGCCTGCGCTCGTGCCTTCATGACCACCGACACCTATCCCAAGGCGTCCGGCCGCACGGTCGATCTCGCCGGCGTGCCAACAGCCTTTGCCGGCATTGCCAAGGGCTCCGGCATGATCGCGCCGAACATGGCGACCATGCTGTCCTATGTCTTCACCGATGCCGCAATCGATGCAGACCTGTTGCAGGACCTGCTCGAAGACATAGCCGACGAAACCTTCAATTCAATTACGGTGGATGGCGATACGTCGACATCCGACACGCTGATGGTCTTCGCTACGGGCGCCACGGGCGAGCCCGTCATCGAAACGCGTGAGGATGAACGCTTCCCGGCCTTCGCAGCCGCGCTTCACGCCACCTGCCTCGACCTCGCCCTGCAGGTCGTCAAGGACGGCGAAGGGGCCAGCAAGTTCGTTACGGTCCGTGTCGAAGGCGCCCAATCGCCACTGTCTGCCAAGATCGTGGCCTGCGAGATTGCCAATTCCCCGCTGATCAAGACGGCGATGGCGGCAGGCGATGCCAATTGGGGGCGAGTCGTGATGGCGGTGGGCAAGTCGCTCGAACCGATCGTCATGGAAAAGCTCGCAATCTGGTTCGATGATGTCCAGGTCGCAAAGGGCGGAGCCCGTGCGCCTGACTATGACGAAGCGGCGGCGAGTGCTGTCTTTGCCCGGCCGGAATTCACCATTCGCGTCGACCTCGGCGTTGACGCGTTCTCGGCCACTGTCTGGACCTGCGACCTCACGCACGGCTATGTCGACATCAATGGTGCCTACCGGACATGACGCGCCCGCTCGTGCTGGTCGTTGCCGCAGCGCTCTACAATGACAAGGGCGAAATCCTGCTCGCCCAGCGCCCGGAAGGCAAATCCATGGCGGGCCTCTGGGAATTTCCCGGCGGCAAGGTCGAAACCGGCGAAACGCCGGAACGGGCACTCGTGCGCGAACTGCATGAGGAACTGTCGATCATGGTTGAAGAGTCCCATCTCGAACCGCTCACATTTGCCAGTCACGATTATCCGAATTTTCACCTACTTATGCCATTGTTCAGGTGTCTTGTTTGGACAGGCGACGTGAATCCGAGGGAGGGGCAATCCTTCAAATGGGTCGCGCCATCTGCCCTGCACGACTATCCGGCGCCAGCGGCAGATGTTCCTCTGTTCGATGCGCTTTCGGGAATGTGACCTGGGAGGGTCTGGGATGGGACTGAAGACTCTGCTTGTTCGTTTCGCTGCTGATCAGCGCGGGGCCACGGCGCTCGAATACGGATTGATTCTCGGTGTGATGGCTCTGGCCATCATTGGGGGCATTGGGGCTGTCGGTGCCGCTACGTCGGGTTCTTTCGAGGATTCGTCGGCGGCTCTGGAAACGGCCAAAGGCTCCTGATCCGGCCAGCCACCATTTAGTTTTGCCCGCTCTGCCGTCGGACCGCGTCCGCGAGGCTGATCTTCGCGCTGCCCGGTTTCAGCGGTTTAGGCTGGCTTGGCGCTGGCGCCCAGCCTGACAGGAAGACGATTTCGAACGTCGCCCGTATGCGCCCGTCCGGATCGCTGAACCGCTCGGCATACAATTCGGCCATCCGCATCAGCACGCGCCGGGGCAGGGGTTGGCCCATGCCCCGTGTAAACGCGGCCCGCTCGCCCATGCCCTTGAGGTCTGCCAGCAGGCCGAACACGCTGTCATAGCGCACTGTCACACTGTCCCGGTCGACAACAGGCAGGGCAAAGCCCGCCCGTTGCATCAGCGCAGCCATGTCCGACAGGGCCGGCAGCGGTGACAGGCGCGGCGCCAGTCCGTCCACAAGCTCGCTCTCGGCCTCGGTCAGGCATGTCCGCAGCTCCGCCAGCGTCCCGGCGCCAAACAGCGCCCCCAGGAACAGGCCATCCGGCTCCAGCACACGGCGCACCTGCACCAGTGCGCCCGGCAGGTCGTTGACCCAGTGAAGTGACAGCGCCGATATGACCAGGTCGAAACTGGCGGGGTCATAGGGCAGGGCCTCCTCGTCGGCGACCTCGGCGTCCAGGCCGCGCGCTCGCGCCTGCGCCACCATGCCCGGCGACGGGTCGGTCGTCCGCATCACCGCCACCTTGCCACCCCCTTGCAACAGGCTGGCCACCCCCCCGTCATGCCCGCCCAGTTCCAGTCCCGCCCGGAAGGTGTGCGATGTGTCGTCCAGCCGGTCGACCAGGTCTCTCGACACGCGCGCCTTCAGGAAGGAATAATCCGCGAAGCGCGGCGCTGCGGTGTCACGGCGGCGCACCAGCAGGTCGCGGTCGAACAGGCGCGGCGGGGCTTTGGGAGGGGCAGGAGGGCTCATGCAAGGCGATATGGACCGGCGTCCGGCCCGCGCAAAGGGCTTTCTGCGGGCGGTTGCAGACTTTCTCTGGCCCCCGCGATCACTGGTTTCCGGCCAGCGCGGCGTCGGCAAAGGCCCGCTCGCGCCGGAGGAATTCGGCCAGATCCACTTCCTCACGGGTCCCGTTTGCGACACCTGCGGCAGACCGCTCGGCTTCGACCTTGGCCCCGGCGCCACCTGTTCGCCCTGCATCGCCCGCCCGCCGCGTTGGACGCGCGCCCGCGCGGCCATGGTCTATGATGCCGCCTCCCGGCGCCCCGTGCTCGACCTCAAGCGTTCCGGACGCCGCGACGGGCTCGAAATACTGGCGGGCTGGACGCTGCAATCGGGGCGCTCGCGCGTCGATGAGGCCGATTTCATCGTGCCGGTTCCGCTCCGCTATGCCCGGCTTGTTCGCAGGGGGCTCAACCAGTCGGCCTGGCTTGCCGGGGCGATTTCGGGCCAGTCTGGCACACCCATGCTGGTGGATGCGATAAAGCGTACGTGGCGTACACCTAGCCAGGCTGGCCTCTCGGCCCGCGCCCGGCGGCGCAATGTCGCCGGCGCGTTTACCATATCAAAGCCCGCCGCCACGCGGATTTCGGGCCGCCGGGTGCTGCTTGTCGACGATGTGTTAACGACTGGCGCGACACTGTCTGCCTGCACGCGTGCGCTGAAACAGGCAGTTGCAGCGAATGTGGATGTACTTGTGTTAGCGCGCGTTGTCCGGGAAATGGATGTTACCATATAAGCAACAGAACTCATCGCTTTAAGGAGCCTGCCTCTATGCCCAAGGTCACCATCTACACCCGCGCGTTCTGCCCGTACTGCACACGCGCCCTCACCCTCCTGAAGGGCAAGAAGGTCGACCTGACCGAAATCGACGCCGGCATGGATGCCGCCAAGAAGGCCGAAATGATCGAACGTTCAGGCGGCGGACGCACGTTCCCCCAGATTTTCATCGGCGACACGCATATCGGCGGTTGCGACGAGATGATGGCCCTGGAGCGCGCAGGCAAGCTCGACGCCCTGCTGGCGGCCTGAGACCACATGATCCGGTACGCGCTCGTCTGTGGTGAATGCGAACACGATTTCGAGGCCTGGTTTGCCTCGTCTGCAGCGTTCGACGCCCAGTCTGAGAAGCGGTTGGTGACCTGCCCGGACTGCGGCGGCGGACGTGTCGCCAAGCAGATCATGGCCCCCTCGGTGAAGTCGCCGAAAAAGGCGACCGCCCGGTCCGATGCCGAGCGGCTGGTCGCGGAATTCGCCGACAAGGCCCGCGACCATGTCGCGAAGAATTTCGACTATGTCGGCGATGATTTCGCCGACGAAGCGCGCGCCATGTATTATGGCGAGACCGAAGATCGCCCGATATGGGGGGCGACAACTCCAGAGGAATCAGCGGCTTTGGCCGAAGAGGGCGTGCCCGCTGCCCCGCTGCCGCGCGCTTTCACGCCCAAGCCACCGAAACGGGCCAGGCCAAAGCGCGACGTCAACTGAACAGGCGCGCGCTTTGCCGCGCTTGACCCTTGCGGTGCCTTCGATAATACGGCTTGCAGATACGAGTCACGGAGAGGCCTCATGGCGACCAGCGAATACCATCACGGCGAAATGGACATCAAGGCGCAGGAAGACACTTGGCGCGGCTTCATCACTGGCAGCACATGGGGCGGCCTGTTGACCGTCCTCTCCATCGGCTATGCGGTGCTCGCAATTGCCATCGGCATGAACTGGATGATCTCGCTCGGCCTGATGACGGTGCTCGGCTTTGCAGCCGGCCTCTTCCTCAACATGGGTGGCCGCTGGATGGCCACGATGGTCCTGCTGGTCATCCTCGCACTCATTGTGCAGGCGTTCATCTGGCTCTTCGGAGCCGCGCTCTAGCGCACCCGGCGGCCTGGCCGGTTTCTCGACATTCCGGACACCGCGCCATCGCGGGGTCGGTTTCGAGGCAGTCCATCGGGATTTTCCCGCTGCATTGCGTGCAATAGCCGAAACGGCCTTCCTCCATCCGTGCCAGCGCCGCCTCGATACGGGCCAGCAGGCGGTTGCGTTCGAGCAGCACATGCCGTCGCTCGCTCACAATATCCTTCCGGGTCAGGTGGAGGCAGCCTCGCATAGCAGGGGCAGTATCCGTTTTCATGATATCATGCTGCGTCCGCTTTAAGGGCTTGGCAAGGCGTTCCGGGCCAAACAGACCGCTTCTTATCGGGAATCGCTACGATCGAGGCGTTCCCTGACGCCGAGGAGGCTTTCATGCGCACGCCGCCCCTTGTGATGACGCAGGTGACCAAGCGCTTTGGCGCCTTCACGGCCGTCAGCGACCTGTCGCTCGAAGTGCCTGAAGGCGCGATCATCGGATTCCTCGGGCCGAACGGCGCGGGCAAGTCGACCAGCCTGCGCATGGCGCTCGGTGTGATGCAGCCGGATTCCGGTAGTGTCAGCCTGTTCGGCAAGCCACCGGAGATCGCCACGCTCAAGCGCGTCGGCTTCCTTCCCGAAGAGCGTGGCCTCTACAAGAAAATGACCCCGCGCAGCTCGATCGAACATTTTGCCCGCCTGAAGGGCCTCTCTGCCCAGGCGGCGCGCGCGCGCGCCAACGAACTGCTCGATACGGCAGGTCTCGGCGACTTCAAGTCCACGCGCATTTCCAAACTGTCCAAGGGTATGGCGCAGAAGGTGCAGATCCTCTCGACCCTCGCCCACCAGCCGGACTTCCTGATCCTCGACGAGCCTTTCTCCGGCCTCGACCCGGTCAACCAGCAGGTCCTCGAAGACTTGATCCGCGCCGAGCATGCGCGCGGCGCCACAATCCTCTTCTCTACCCATGTCATGGAACATGCCGAACGCCTCTGCGACCGCATCGTCATGATGGCGCGTGGGCGGAAGGTTTTTGACGGTACGCTGGACGATGCTTTCGGTTCGCTCGGCCGGGGGGCCCGTATCGGCGTGACGGAGGGCTTCGACCTTGCCGCCGCGCTCGAACCCAGGGGCTTCGAGGCGCACCGCGCGCCTGACGCGGGCCAGGGCGATGCCTGGCGCATCCTCCTGCCGCGCGGCACCGGCGCCCAGGATGCGCTGCGCGCGGCCATTGAGGCGGGCGCGCCGATCGTCGGCTTCGCGCCGGAGGAGGCGCGCCTGCGCGATGTCTTCGTGTCGCTGGTCGGTGAGGCAGATGCCGCCGCCCTGGTCGAATCCGAAGCGGGGGAGGCGGCCTGATGCGCAATACCTTTCTGATCTTCCGCCGTGACTATCTCGGCTATGTCCGGGCTTGGGGTTTCTGGCTCAGCCTCGCCGCCGTGCCGCTGTTCATGATCATCGGCGGCACCTTTGCCCTGTTCGCCGCCAAGTCCTCGCCCGTGCGCTATTACGCTGTCGTCGAGCCCGCCGCCGTGTATGCCGACGCCATCGAGGGCGAGTTCGCGCTGAATGACGAGGACGCCAGCCAGCAGGCACGTGACCTTGCCGCCAATATGGACCTGTCGCCCGAGCAGCACGCAGCGCTCCAGGCCGGCAATGCCGCACCGCCGCGCAAGTTCATCCGCGTACCGGCCCCAGCCGATTCCATCGACGACCTGCGCCCCTACCTGATGGGCCACCGCCTCGTCTCCGGCCCGCTCGGCGACAAGCCGCTTTTCGCCGTCTTCATTCCGTCGGCTGACGGCAAGGATCTCGAATACTGGAGCGACGACGTCAATGTCGGCGCCCTGCGTGCCACAGCGGCCAATGCCATGCGCCGCCTTGCGCGCCAGCAGGCCCTCTCCGAGGCTGGCCTCGGCTCGGATTTCCTCGACAGGGTCGACGCCAGTGCCCTGCAGGTGTCCGCCCACCGTATCCGGACCGTTGCTGACCAGACCACGACCGGCTCGGAGGTCACCATGGCCGACCGGGCGCCGGTCTTCGTCGCGGGCGGTCTCGCCTATTTCCTCTGGCTGATGATCTTCTCGATCATCCAATACCTGCTGATGGGCACGATCGAGGAACGCTCGAACAAGATTTTCGACACGCTGCTTACCTCGGTGAAGCTGACCGAGCTGCTCGCCGGCAAGCTGCTTGCCGTGTTCGCGGTCACGTCCACGATGATGCTGTCCTGGGGCCTGTTCGCGTTCGGGGCCTCCCTGTTCGCGACCAGCCAGATCCCGGGCGGCGCCAGCCTCCTGTCGCCCTTCCTCGCGGCCTTCGCCAATCCGGCCATCATCATTCCGGGCCTGATCAGCTTCCTGCTCGGCTATGTCATGTACGGCATGATCTTTATGGCGCTGGGCTCGCTCTGCGACACGATCCAGGAAGCCCAGACCCTGCTCAGCCCGATGATGATCCTGCTGATGCTGCCCATGTTCGCCATTTTTATCGCCTTCCAGGATCCCGGCTCGCCGATTATCGACATTGCGTCATGGATTCCGGTCTTTACGCCCTTCCTCTTGATCCTGCGCATGCCGCACGATCCGCCGCTGTGGGAAATTGTGGCTCAGATGCTGATCATGGCGCTCACCGCCCTGGCCATCCTCTGGCTCGCTACCAAGGTCTACCGGGCCGGCGCCGTCCACGGCGCAGGCATCGGTGACCTTGGCGGCGTTTTCAAGCGCATGTTCAGACGTAAGCGCTGAGCCCGAAGAGGGGGCTCAGCCCGAGCGAACTCGAAGGATGCGGCGCGCACGCCGACCCCTGCGAAGGCAGGGTGGGCGAATCCAAGTTTGCCCCAAAGAAAAAGCCCCGCCAGATCACTCTGACGGGGCTTTTTCAGTTCGTAAGACCGTAAAGCCTACACGATGCCTTCGCGCTGGGCGCGCTTGCGAGCCAGCTTGCGGGCGCGGCGAATGGCTTCGGCGTGCTGGCGTGCTTTTTTCTCGGATGGCTTTTCGAAAGCCTGACGGGCCTTCATTTCGCGGAAGAGACCTTCACGCTGCATTTTTTTCTTCAACGCTCGCAGGGCTTGCTCGACATTGTTATCGCGGACGACGATCTGTACGATGGGTCTTCTCCATTGGGTTAGGGGCGTCGCCCCGACGAATTCTTTGAGGCCTGTTAAGCCGTGAAGGGGGCCTATATCACGCAAGAAGCGATTTGGCCAAGCCCCTTAAATGATGCAAAGAAGTATTATGACACATACGCCATCCGATGTCTTGCGTTCCAGGTGGCTGGAAGCCCTCCTGCCCCATGTCGCCTTTGACGGCTGGACAGATGCCGCTGCCGGCCTTGCCGCCAATCAGGCCGGGCTCAGCGAAGGTGAACAGGCGCTTGCGGCCCCGAATGGTGTGATCGACCTGATCGAGGCCTTTTTTGCCGCCGCAGAGACCGAGGCGGCGGCGGTTCTCGCTTCGGAGGACCTCACCGCCCTGCGTGTGCCGGACAAGGTGAAGCGCGGCGTCCTCGCCTGGCTCGATGCGCTCGCCCCGAACCGCGAGGTCGTGCGCCGCGCCGCCGCGCGCGGTTTCCTGCCCTGGAGCGCCGGTCCGGCCGTCCAGCGGGCCTGGTCGGTCGCCGACATGGTCTGGACCGCAGCGGGCGATACGGCCACCGATTACAATCGCTATTCCAAGCGCGGCCTGCTGGCGGCGGTGATTCCCGGCATTGTCATGTACTGGCTCGACGCCCCGGACGAGTCTGATCTTGATGCCTATATCTCCCGACGGCTGCAGCAGGCCTCTGGCCTGGGCAGGAATGCCGGGCGGGTCGTGGCGCCTGTGCTCGACTTCATCAAGGCGCTGAGGCCGGATGCGAATCCGTCCGGACGCGGACAGGGGCATTGATTTGAGGGGGGAAGGTGTCGGACGAAAGTTGATCAAGCGCCCCAGGGGGCTGGGGGGGCTGATGGGTCCGGGGTGCTTGGTATACACCTCCGCCCGACACCTAGAAGATGGCGAGCACCGGTGGCGCACGCAAGGCCAAATTGCGGTGATTTCGCCCCATTTGAATTACAATGCGTTTAGGCGACTGCAGATTTGCCGGTTCGCCCCACGCGCGAATCTGAAAGGACAACATGACGGACACGTTTCCGCGCAAGCTGGCGCCTGAACCGCGGGTCGCTTTCCAGAAGGCCGAGATGCAGCCCATCCTCGATGTGTATGGCCGGCTCGTCATCTCCGGAGAGGCCCGCGACTATGCCATCGGCATGGAAAAGGATGTCGCCATCTTCGCGATCTTCCGTCGGCATGCCGAGAACCCGACCTGGCGGATCGAGAAGGAACCGGCGCTCGCCAACAGGCAGGGCCAATATGCCGTCTATGGCTCCGCGGGCCAGATCCTGCGCCGGGGCCGCGAATTGAAACAGGTCCTTCGCGTCTTCGACACGCGCCGTTTCACGGTCGTTAAATAGATCCACGCAATCCGATCCGAATGGTTAACCCGCTGTTAACTAAAAAATTCTTGCACGTTCTTTTGGAACATATTAGGAACAGGACAAGAGAACGGAGCAGGAACATGGGTATCACAGTTAGTTTTCGGGGACGGTCTGGCAAGGCTTGGGAATTCAATCGCGTGGCACCGGACGGCCCGTGGGCACGTTGCCCGGGCGTGGCCATCTTCGCCGCGCCGGACGCCTATGGATGGCGCCTCATCCGGGTCGTCGAACTGTCGGGTCGGCCGCACGACCTCCAGCCCATCTGGGCCCTGGCAGAGGCCGAGCGTTACGGCGCCAATGCCGTCTTCCTCGCCCACGAATTCGACGCTGCGGCGCGCAAACTGATGGTGAACGATATCGAGGAAGGCTTCTCGACCGTCTGTTTCACCGATCACTCCCGCAAGATTGCCGCTTGAGGCCTATTCTTCCTGGCTGGGCCGGTTGAGCGTCGCTTGCGCATCAGCCGTCTCGGCCAGACGGGTCAGTTCGATGAATTCGGCGCGATAGCCGAATTCATCCTTGCCCTTGGCGCCAGACCCCAGTTCTCGGATAGCCTCCCAGCCGAAGCCTGTGCCAAGGGCTTCTCCACCCTTCAGCATTTCGCCGAAGCCCGCCACGGCGGTCGCAAAGCGCGCCCATTCCGGGGCCTTGTCGATGCTCGCCACGCGGTTCGTGTCGGTTACGGGATAGGTCAGCAGCTTTGACGTGTCCGCGCCCGGCGCCTTGTAGCGCAGCTTCACGAACGCATACTCGCCCGTTGCGCTGCCAGCCTTGGCCGCCTCGCCATAGCGCAGCGGGTCAATCTGCGCCGCGTCAGAGCCCGTTGGCGTGACCTCATAGATCGCCGTCACGCTGGTGCCTGCGCCAATGTCGCCGGCATCCACCTTGTCGTTGTTGAAGTCTTCCCGGTCCAGCATCCGCGTCTCGTAGCCGATCAGCCGGTATTCCGCGATCCGTGCCGGGTTGAACTCCACCTGGATCTTCACATCATCCGCAATCGGGAAAATATTGCCCGCCAGGTCGTCTGACAGCACTTTGCGCGCCTCGCTCAGCGTATCGATGTAGGCTGCCGTGCCATTCCCGGTCTGGGCGATCTTCTGCATCATCGCGTCATTGTAATTGCCGCGCCCGAAGCCGAGCACAGAGAGATAGATGCCGGTTTCCCGCTTGCGCGAGACAAAGTCTTCCAGCTGTTCGGGGTCGGAGATGCCGACATTGAAATCGCCATCGGTCAGCAGCATCACGCGATTGACCGCATCCTTCTTCAGGCCCTGCTCAGCCAGCGAATAGGCCAGCCGCAGGCCTTCGCCGCCAGCTGTCGAGCCACCGGCCCGCAGGTTTTCAAGCGCCGCGACGATCTTACGTTTGTCGCTCACCGGCGTCGGCGCCAGCACTTCACCGGCCGCGCCGGCATAGACCACGATCGCCACCGTATCGGTCGGCTCCATCTCTTCCAACATCAGTTTCATCGCCTGGCGCGCCAGCGGCAGCTTGTCTTCCGAATGCATCGAGCCCGACACGTCCACCAGCAGCGTCAAATTGATTGGCGGGCGGGCGTCGCGGTCAATGTGGCGGCCCTGGATGCCGATCTGGATCAGCTCGCGCCCCGCATTGAAGGGCGAGGGCATCATTGCCACCTGCGTCGAGAAGGGGTCACTGCCCGCTTTCGGTTGCGGATAGGCATAGTCGAAATAATTGATCAGTTCCTCGATCCGCACGGCGTCCTTGGGCGGCAAGGTGCCGCCTTTCAGGAAGCGGCGGACATTGGCGTAGGACGCCGTGTCGACATCGATCGAGAAGGTCGAGACCGGTTCTTCGCGGGTCAGCTTGACCGGGTTCGACTCGACATCCTCATACTGGTCTCGGAACTCAGGCTCGGGCGGGGCCATGATGACGGGTGACGGAATCATGCGCCCCATCTCCTGGCGGCTGTCCTTGCCGCTCCCCGTCACGACAATGCCCTGAAGCGCCTGGTCCGATTCGGCCATGGGTGGCGGCGGAGGGGGTGGTGGCGCAGACGATGTTGCCGGCTTGGCGTCAGCGACGGTTCCGTCCGCCGCGCCGGTGTCCGTCGTGCACCCTGCGATCAGGGCTGTTGCGGCCACACTGGCCAGTATCAATCCGCGAAGTCTCATGGTCGTCCCTCCGATAAGCGTCCTTGCCGACAGAATGGCGCAGGCGACATGGCGGGATTAGGGCAGACTTCGGATTGTTTTGGGATTTCCCGGCCTTATTCGTTCCGGTCGACCTGCGCGCCATACCATTGCTCGACGTCTGTTTCGAGAATATCGAGCGGGCGCGGGCCGCCCGTCAGCACCACTTCATGGAAGGTTGCCCGGTTGAATTTCGGCCCCAGGACCCGCTGGGCCCGCTCGCGCAAGTCCAGGATGCGCTCGCGCCCAACCCAATAGGCAGCAGCCTGCCCCGGCCAGACCGCATAGCGGTCGACTTCCGCCGCCATCGCCGCTTCCGGCTGGCCTGTGATGCTGGTGAGATAGTCCACGGCCTGCTGGCGGCTCCACTTCATCCGGTGGATGCCGGTATCGGTCACGACCCGTGCTGCCCGGAACAGCATGGATTGCAGGTAGCCGATCCGTCCCAGCGGATCGTCCGTGTAGAGGCCCATATCGTCGGCCAGCGTCTCGGCATAGGCGCCCCAGCCCTCGCCATAAGCCACATTCCAGATCATCTGGCGGGCCAGCGGCAGGTTCGCCCGCTCAGCGGCAACCGCGCTCTCCAGGTGATGGCCGGGCAGGGTCTCATGATAGACCAGCGTTGCCAGCGTGAAGTCCGGCCATGCGCTCATGTCCGACAGGTTGATCGCAAACAGGCCGGGCGCTGACCCATTGGCCGGGGCGGCGCTGTAGAAGGCCGACGGCGACGATGCTTCAAGGAAATCCGGGACAGCCCGGATCGCCACCCGCGTCTTCGGCAGGCTCGGAATCTCATTTCCCAGTGCGGCCTCGGCCTTTTGCTCCAGCTGGCGCATCCGTTCCAGCAAGGCTTCGCGGCCCACCTCATCGTCTGCATAGGTCTGATCGGGCAGGGCGGCCAGCGCCTGCAACCGTTCGGCAACACTGCCCTCGATAAAACCGGCTTCCGTCAATGCCGCGTCCAGCTGGTCAGTGAGTGCAATCACTTCGCGCTGGCCCAGCGCGTGCAGCTCGACCGCACTGACGCCGTCATACGTATAGGCGGCCAGCGCCGCGTCGTAATAGGCATTGCCTTCCGGCAATTGCCAGACGCCGGGCTCGGATGGCGCCCTTGCGGCCAGCAGGATCAGGTCGTTGGCAAAGCGCTCATAGGCCGGCAGGATGCCTGTCGCGACCAGCTCCCGGGTACGGACCGCCAGGGCGTCGCGTTCCTCGGCGCTGAGGTCCTCCGGGCCGCCGAGCAGGCTGTCCAGAGTCGTCACGAGGATATGGTCCTCGGCCCGGCCGGCGCCCATTTCGGTTGCCAGCACGGCCATGCGGCGCAGGATGAAGTCAGGCGCAATCACGCCCGCCGCCGCATCGGCGTTCAGGCGGCGGCGCTCGTCGTCGATTGCATCCGGAAAAGCCGCCAGGCGTGTGACGTAATTGCGCGCGTCCTGCGCTGTCCGAACGGGGTGCGACCGGGTCATCAGGTCCGGCACGTCCAGATAGGCGCCGCGCATCTGGTCGGCGACATAGGGATAGGCTATGCCCAGCCCGGTCTGTCCATGACCGGCCACGAACAGGCTCTCGGCCGTCTCATAGGCCTTGATCAGGGTTTCCATGTGGCGCGCCTGTGCACTGCCAGCGGCCGGCTTCGGCGCCTCGGCCAGCGCCTGCAGCATTTCCAGCCGCGACACGCGCACCCGCTCGTAGGTCGCCTGCGACCGGTCGGTCAGGTAGCGGTTGAACTCATAGCCCACGGTCTTTTCCGTAAGGCCCAGCTGGGTGGCCAGTTCCGGGTCGCGCGCCAGTTCGGTCTGTGCCAGCGTGGTCATCAGCTGGTCGACCTGGCGGGCGATGCGACGCGGCGTTCCGGCATCATCGACCGATGGCGAACAGCTTGTCAGGCACACGGCCATCGCTATCGCCGCAAGCCGTGCCGGCTGGCGGCGATGGGAGCAGATCAGCCTTTGGATGAACATGACGTTTTTTTCACCTTGTTTTTAGTGTAATTCAAGCCGGTTCGGGTGTTGTGGCCAGTCCCTATTTCCGCTAACGCTCCCGCCAACAATTCAGGAGCAGACACGTGAACAACCCCCCTGCAACACCGCCCACCGGTGGCGTCCCGCCACTCACAGGCCAAGTTCTCTTCTACCAACAGCCCCAGCCCTTGTCGCCGGAAGATCACGGTGGCCTCGGTGTCAAACAGATTGCCGAGCCGTTCGGATTCCTGCGCCAGGCGCATGCCGTGCCGGTCACCGTCACTGAATTCGGCCTCGCGGCCGCGTCCTATCCGATCATTTTCGTCGGCAATGACCGCACCCCTGTCGCCGTCATGGGTGTTCGCCAGGGCCAGAACCTGTTCGTTGACGCGCAGGGCCGTGTCTCGGATGACCATTATGTGCCGGCCTTTGTGCGCCGTTACCCCTTCGTATTTGCCGCTGATGATGCGTCTGACCGCCTCGTCCTCTGCGTCGACCGCGCCGCGCCCATGGTGACGAATCAGCCGGAAGTGCCTTTCTTCGAAAATGGCCAGCCGACGAAATTCACCAATGACGCGGTCGAATTCTGCAAGGAATTCGAGCGTCAGCGCCGCGCCACGGCGGAATTCGTGAAAATGCTCATCGACCTGGACCTGATGGAACAGAAGACCGTCGCCTTCCAGCCGCGTGACGCGCAAGGCAACCCGGCCGGCGAGCAGCAGAAGATCGCTGACTATTACGCCATTTCCGAAGAGCGCCTGAACAAGCTGCCGGATTCGAAATACCTCGAGCTGCGCAACAATGGCGCCGTGGGCGCCTGTTATGCCCATCTCGTCTCGCTGCTCAACTGGCCGAAGATCATCCAGCGTGCCGTGCGCACGCAGGCCACGGAAGTTCAGGCAGCCGTCTGATCCGTCTGACAACGTGATTTCAAAGGCGGCTCCTTGCGGGGCCGCCTTTTTCGTTCGGCAGCGCATCCGCTCGCGCACCGTTCACGAATGAGCGAGGGCCTTCATTCTGCGGCCAATCACAGGCATATGGGCAATTGACCCGATGAGAGTGCCTTCATGACCCGTATCCTTTGCAGCCTGCTTGCCGCGATTTTCCTTGGCGCCATGGCGCCCGCGCTGGCCGCCCCGGTTGATGGCGGCCATGCCCGCGTCGAACTGATCGCGGAGCGCACCTCCGTCCTGCCCGGAGAAACCATCCAGGCCGCGCTGAAGATGGATCTCGACCCCGACTGGCACGTCTACTGGCGCAATGCCGGCGATGCGGGCCTGCCGCCACAGCTTGTCCACCGCGATACAAGCAACATTCCTGCCGGCGCCATTGGTGATTTTCTCTGGCCGATTCCGTCTCTCCTGCCCGTCGTCGTTGGCGAAATCATGGACTATGGCTACAGCGACCAGGTCATCCTGCCCTTCTCGCTGATGATCCCCGCCTCGGCCAGCGGTACGGTCCGGCTCGACGTCATCGCTGATTATCTGATCTGCGAAGACATCTGCGTACCGGAATATGCCGACGTCTCCCTCGTGCTGGATGTCGGGGATGCCACGCCCGACCCGGCCCATGGCACGATGATCTCCGACTGGATCGCCAGGGTGCCAACCGGTTTTGCCGGTGAGGCCCGTCTCGACACGTCCGCCAGCCCGTGGAAACTCAGCCTGCGCGGCGCACCCGGTCTCACGCGTGACGCGGCCCTCCGCTTCTTCCCCTTCGCCCACGAGATCAGCCACCCGGCAGGCCAACCCGCCAGTTTCGGCGCTGACGGCGCGACGCTCACCCTCATGCCCGCCAGCCCGGATGCGCCAGACGGCCCGCTGGGCGGTGTCCTCGTGATCGAGCAGCCAGATGGTGCCCGTGTCGGCTACGAACTCTCGGCCGCGCAGGGGCCGGTCTTCGACAATACGTCCGGCCTCGCCGCCGCCCGGTCCGGAGGGGGCAGCACGACAGGCCTTCTCACGCTCGCCCTCTTCGCCTTCATCGGCGGTCTCATCCTCAACCTGATGCCCTGCGTCCTGCCGGTCCTCTCGATCAAGGCCATGGGCATGGTCTCGGCTGCCGCCAGCGGCCACGCGAAAGAGCTGCGAAGCCACGGCCTCTGGTACACAGGCGGCGTCCTCGTCTCCTTCGCGGCGCTCGCCGCCGTCATCATTGCCATACGCGCCGCCACCGGCACGGCCACGCTCGGCTTCCAGCTCCAGAACGCGCCGACCGTCGCCATCCTCGCCCTCATCATGTTCGTCATCGGACTCTGGCTTATGGGCCTGTTCGAGCTTGGCACCTCGATCCAGAACACAGGCAGCACCCTTGCCAGCCGCAACGGCGCTGCCGGGGCTTTCTTCACGGGCATTCTCGCGGCTGTCGTCGGCGCGCCCTGCGTCGGTCCCTTCCTTGGCGTTGCGCTGGGTGCGGTCATGACCCAGCCAGCCCCCGCCGTCCTGGCCGTCTTCCTCGCCATGGGCTTCGGCCTCGCGCTGCCATTCCTCCTGCTCAGTTTCGTGCCCGGCCTGCAGCGTCTCCTGCCCAAGCCCGGCAGGTGGATGGAAACGCTGAAACAATTCTTCGCCTTCCCGATGTTCCTCACTGCGGCATGGCTGCTCTCGGTGCTCGGCGCGCTGGCCGGTCATGGCGCGGTCGCCTGGACAGTCGCCGGTGCCACCGGCATCGCCTTCGCCATCTGGCTCGGCAAACGTGGGGGGACGCCAGCCCGTGCCGCTGCTGCGCTCGTCCTCGTGGCCGGCTTTGCATGGCCTGCCCTGCGCGCCACGGTTCCCGGCGGCACGGAAGGCACACCCACGGCCTATGCCGCCAAATACGAGACCGAGGCCTGGAGCCCCGAACGCGTCGCCGAACTCACCGCCGAAGGCCGCCCGGTCTTTGTCGACTTCACCGCCACATGGTGCGCCACCTGCCAGCTCAACAAGCTCAGCACGCTCAAGACCACGGCTGTGCACGCGGCTTTTGCCGATGCCGGTGCGGCCTTCCTTGTCGCCGATTTCACCCGCAAGGATCCGGTCATTGCTGCCGAACTGAAGCTGCGCGAACGCGCCGGCGTGCCGATGTATCTCTGGTATCCGGCAGGCGCGACCGAGCCGGATATCCTGCCCGAAATCCTGTCTAAAGACCTTGTGATTGGACTTCTGGACGCGTCTTGAGTTGAATGCCGGGCAGGGGGAAACACGATAGGAGACTGCACATGTTCAGCCGCCGTAACCTTTCACTCGCCGCCGGCATGGCCGCCGCTGTCGCCCTGACAGCCGGCGCGCTGATTGCCTCCACCGCCGATGCCAGCCCCCTCGTCACGCCCGGCCAGCCCGTTCCTGGTTTCACCGGTACCAATTCGCATGGAGACACCGTCTCGCTATCCGATTTCTCGGGCCGGACGGTGGTTCTCGAATGGACCAATGACGGCTGCCCCTTCGTCCAGAAGCACTATGCGACCCCGCCCGCCAACATGCAGGCCCTGCAATCCTATGCTGGCGCCGATGATGTCGTCTGGCTCTCGGTGATTTCCTCCGCCCCCGGAAAGCAGGGCCACGTCACCGGCGACGAAGCCAGCGCGTTGACCACCATCCGCGATGCCATGCCCACCCACGTCCTGCTCGATCCGACGGGAGAGATCGGCCACCTCTACGGCGCCAAGACCACGCCGCACATGTATGTCATCGGGCCTGACGGCACGCTCGCCTATGAGGGCGCCATCGATTCCGCGCCATCCGCGCGCGTTGATGACATCGCCGACGCCACCAATTATGTCCGCGCCGCCCTCGACAGCGTCGCCGCCGGCGAAGCTGTCGCCGTACCCAGCTCCCAACCCTATGGCTGCTCGGTGAAATACGAATAGGCCGCTGACTCTATGCCCCGTTGTCCCAAGCGCTCGTCCTTCCAGGGGGAGGAGCTGTCTTTCCCGTGGCCCGGACTGTTCTCCCCCCTGCAAGGGGGGGAGCTAGAGGGGGTCAAAGGGATTTCCGCCCGGCACCCAATCCCCCATGTCCTAAGAGAAGGCAGGCGCGGCGAACCCAACGCCCCATCCATCCCCAGCGTCAGGCTTGTCTTAACCGGTCCCGCATTTATGACAGGGGCGTCAGGTAAAGAGGATCCGCCATGAGTTCAGGCCCCGAAGGAATCGTGCGCGACCAGCCGATGGAAATGCCATCCGAGGGTGGCCCGCTGCTGGAATACAGGGGCGCCGTGCCGCCTGCGCCCGCCTGGTTCCGGGACGCGGTCGCAACCCCTTACGAATCCTGCTCCGTCGAGGTAAAGGGCGCGCAGGTCCGCTACCAGCGCTGGGGCCAGCGCGGCAAGCCCGGCCTCCTCCTCGTCCACGGCAACGGCGCGCATGCGCATTGGTGGGATTTCATCGCGCCCTATTTCGCCGAGCACTACAATGTCGCCGCGCTCACCTTTTCCGGCATGGGCGAAAGCGACTGGCGAGAGACCTATGACATGGCCACGTTCTCGGCTGAGGAAATTGCCGTGGCCGAAGATGCCGGCCTGTTCGACGCCGATGTGAAGCCGATCATAGTCGCCCATTCCTTTGGCGGCTTCGTCACGCTCGTCACCGGCGCTGAACATGGCGACCGCTTCACCGGCATGGTCATTGTCGACAGTCCCGTGAACCCGCCCGAGCGTCCGCACCAGGGCCCGCCCCGGTCAGGCCGTCCGAACCGCGTCTACGACGACCTCGCCAGCGCCCTCGGCCGGTTCCGTCTTGCGCCGCCGCAGCTCTGCGAGAACCACTACGCCATGGACTATATCGCCCGCTGGAGCCTCAAGAAGCAGGACGATGGCTGGACGTGGAAATTCGATCCGTCGATCTGGACCCATTTCGAACCGAACGCCGCGCCCGGCGATATGCTGAAGGCCGCCAAATGCCGCATCGCCATCATCCGCGGCGAGGAAAGTGACCTGATGCCGGACGATGTCGGCGAGTACATGCGCAAGCTGCTCGGCCATCAGGTGCCGTTCATCTCGATCCCGCATGCGCGCCACCATGTCATGCTCGACCAGCCGCTCGCCTTCGTCTCGGCCCTGCGCACCCTGCTCGCCGAATGGGATCACTCAGACCCGCACCGCAGTGTCTGAAAAAGTGAAAGCCGCCGGGCAAACCGGCGGCTTTCGTTCGCAATCCCTTATGGTGCTTAGTCTTTGAACTTCAGCTCCTGCATCAGGCTCGTGCCCATGACTTCGCGGAACTCGGCGCGGTCGAGATTCTCCGATACCAGTTGTGATGTCGATGCCTCAGCCCAGGTACGGTAGGCTTCGTCACGCACCTCAGCTTCGGCACCGTTTGGCACGCCTTCCATGATTGTGATCAGGTAAAGGTCCGGCTCGCCGGAGCGATTGTGATAATTCGACAGAACCTTGTAGCCCTTGATCCAGCCTTTTGACTTGGCAAATTCCTGTGACGCTCTCCATTTATCGGCAAGATGGTTTGCGTAGTACAGGCCGCCACCAGGTTTGATGTCAATTCCGGTGACTTCCCAGAAATCTCCGCTTACCATCGGGTATCCGTCGTCCGTCGCCGTTGCTGCAGCCGGTGTTGCGGCTGGCTCTTGAGCCATTGCAGGTGTGGCGCATCCGGCCAGAACAATTGATGCCGTAAGTCCGACAATCTTCAGTGAATTGATAAAGTGCATTGAGTCCTCCCATTTCTTCTTGTGTATAAAAAGCTAACACAAATTAACCAGCGCGCCTACCGCCCGTCTGGGGGTGAAAACTTGCAGGAAGGTATGCATTTTCATGCAGCGAAGCCAAACGTCGGTTTCGTCCGCCTGAATCACTGCGAACTGCAAGCATACCGCATTGTCATGATGCGCCGTCGCAGGTCTGTGTTCTGTTCTGGATGCCGATCTGGCCGACCTTGCCCGTGGAATTGTCCACCTCGAAATAGATATTCCCGTAGTCATAGACGGTGACACTGGCGCGGGTCACGACGCATTTCGGTTTGCCATAGGTCCCGCGGGCAAAGATCTGCTCTGAGCCCATCGATACGCCCCTGTCGGTGAAAAACCGGGGATCGTGCGCGATGATCCAGTAGACCTTGTCGTCAGCCGCTACCGTCAGCCCGTCAAATGTGTAGGATGTGGCGTTCGTATGCGCGATCGGGATGGTCCGGCTCGGCTTTCCCTGCAGCGACAGCAGGCTGGACAATGTCATGCCCAGCTCCACATTGCTAACACGCTGGCCGGGCACGATCTGGTTGTCCCTGAGGTCAGGCGGTGCACTGACGCAGGCGCCAAGCGCGAGGAAGACCGCTGCTGAAAACACTCTACTGCCCACTTTCATGGAGGGGCCTCCGTTGTTTTACAATACCTGTACAATGACGATCAGATCACCCCATCCCCACCCAATTGTCGAGGCGACTACTGCAGGAATCAGCCGCAACAGGGCCAAATCCGGTACAATTTTTTGTAATGCTAGCAAGAGCGAAGCTTTGCTATACTATGCGATGATGCTTGCGCGGTGCGCTGAGCGCGATGAGACCACGCGCCCCTGCAGGCTCGCTACGCCGAGTAATCAAACACGGGCCAGCGCTCGACGATGGCGCCGTCCTCGTACACCGCAATGTCGCCGAATTGCAGGAATACCGCCTCGCTCTGGTGCGGGCGTAGGAATACGAATTCATCCGGGCGGATTTCCAGCTCCGGTCCGCCATTCAGCATTTCCTGATTGGATGAGCGCCCGAAGGTCTTGTTGTATTCGAGGCCCGGCGGGTCGACCGGATCGGCCAGCCAGTTGCCGCCATAGATGAACACGGTCTTCGACGCGTTCGGGTTCCACGCCCGCGTCGCCCGGTCGGCAAATTCGAGGCCCGGCATGTGCGTCACAGGCAGCGACTTGATCACTGGCGTCGCGATGAAGCTTGCCGGAACGTGCGGTTCCAGCAGCTCGGTGTCGAAATGCGTCGGCTTGACCAGGCACGAGCCCGCCGACACCTCACTGGCAATCTCCGTGTCCTGATAGGTCCGGTAGGTCGGGCTGCCCGCCGCATTGCGCGTGATGCCCGCCATAACGTCGCCGCCGAACACGTCGCCCGCCTGAACCAGTGCGTCGGCATAGGTCTTGCGCACACCCTTCGCCGCCCGGTCGCGCCAGCCCATCGCGGTGGGCAGCGACGGGATATGCGGATCATATCCCATGAAGCCGGCAAAGCGGAGGCGCGGGTGCGCCAGAATCGCCGCCAGCATCGTGCCCAGAACTTCGCCCGGCACCACGCCGCCCCGGTGCAGGCCCACGTCCAGCTCCACGTTCAGCGCCAGGTCCCGCCCGAACTCATCTGCCAGCGCCGCATATTGCGCCACGCGCTCGGGCGTATCGACCAGCCACTGGATGTTCTCTGCTGCGCCGGAAACCTCGAGCGGCAGCTGTTCGAAATACTGGCGCGCCGCCTGAACCGGCAGGGGCTTGCCGAGCAGCTGGCTCGCCTCCGGCATCGCCTGCGAAATCTCCAGCAGCATGGGCAGGTTGAATGTCATCAGCCGGTCGGTGCCCGTCCGCTTGCGGATATGGTCGATCAGCCCCAGCGAGGGTAGGGACTTGGCGACGATCCGATAGCCCATGCCCGGCGGCAGGAAGCCTTTCAGCGTGTCGATATTCCCATTCAGCCGCGCCCGGTCCACCACCATGGTCGGCATCGCGATACCGGCGGCGACCAGCGCCTTCTGCACGTCGAGGAAATAGGCATCGCGCGGCCCGCTCTTGTCTCCGGGTTTCATCATCAGCGCGGTTACTCCAGCTAGGGCGGCGCCGCCCAGGATCAGGTTGCGGCGGGAAAGTTCAAGCATCGAACGGCTCCCCGAACAGTTTGGCAAGGTGCGGGTTCAGGAACTTGCCCGCCGGGTCCATCTCGCGGCGTAGGGCCATGAAATCCCCGAATTTCGGATACAGCGCCATCAGGTCGTCCTTGCCCAGCGAATGATGCTTGCCCCAGTGCGGGCGCCCGCCATTGGCGCGGTGCAGCGGTTCGATATCGGAGAAGAAATAGTCATACGGTTCGTCCACCGCCGCGTGGATCGCAATCGACATGCGCGGACCGTCATTGAACGGGCTCAGCCACGCATCGTCCGGCGCGATGAAGCGCACTTCCATCGGGAAGAACACGTCCTTGCGCTGCTCGAGTTTCGCGATCACTTCCTTCAGGCCCTTCAGCCCGTTCGCGCGGGGCAGGTGGTATTCCATCTCGTTGAACTTGATCGGCCGCGTCGTCGCCAGCAGCTTGTAGGAATTGTCGCTGACATCCTCGACCACGCCCTTGGGCAGGGCCGCGCCGATGATCTTGCGCCGCAGCCACGGCGACCAACCCATAGAGTCGCGCAAGGCTTTCAGCTCTTCCAGCGTGGAATCATCCTCGGTCCCGCCCTTGCCGGTAATCGGGCCCTCGTGCAGGTCGTGGCTGATCCCGGCGGCATAGCCGGTGTGCGGGAAATAGTAGAATTCGAAATTGCGGTGCTGGTGTGCCAGTTCCTCGGCCCGCTCCATCAGCGTCTCGATCCGCTCGACCCAGACCGTGCGGTGCAGGTTGAACGCGGGCACCGTGCGCAGCGTGTATTGAGTCATCACGCCCAGCGCGCCGAGCGACACGCGCCCCGCTGCGAACAGGTCAGGATGGCTCTCGGGCGTCACGTCCAGAATCTCGCCACTCGCCGTCACTATCCGGAAGCCCAGGATATGGTCATGCAGCGCCGTCAGCGTCTCGCCGGTGCCATGTGTCGCCGTGGAGAAGGATCCGGCCAGTGTCTGGACGTCGATGTCCGGCAGGTTCGGCAGCGCCCGGCCGGCCCCGGCCAGTTCGGTCGCCATCTGGAACAGGCGGGTGCCCGCGCCGAACACGGCCACGCCGGTCTCCGCATCGATTGACTTCAATCCGGTCAGGCGGCTGACATCCACCATAATGCCTTCGCTCGGCACAAGGCCGGAAAAGGAATGCCCGCTGCCGAACGGGCGCACGCGCCCATTCGTTCCGGCAATCAGGGCGCTGAGCTCATCCTCGCTGACCGGCAGGTTGATGGCCTCGGGCGTCGCGCGCTCCACGCCGGACCAGTTCATCCAGCTTTCCTCGCCCGCAGGCGCGTCGGGATAGTCGGGATTGTAGTCAGGGCGCGTAAAGTCGCGTCCGCCCCAGGTCAGGTGTCGTCCGGTCGGGATTGCCACGCCGCCCGCCACAACCGCGCCGCCTGCCAGCAGCATCGTCCTGCGTGAAACCGCCATACCGTCTCCCCTCGTTTTGACAGGGAGTGGACACGGGGCAGGCGGGCGATGTCAATACGTGACGTTGGAGTCAGGTTTCGCCGACCGCGCCCTTGCGCGCGCTTGTCAGCGAATTGAGCGCATAGGTCCGAGTCGTCCCTTCCGCCATCTGTGCGTAATATTCGCGCGCCTCGTCGAACAGCGCCCGGGCCGAATCCGTATGGCCTGCGTTGGCGCTCGCGGTCGCTTCCATTTGAAGGTTCCGGCCGATCTCGAAGGGAGTCGCCTCGGCGCCCATGGCCGCACGTGCTTCGCCATAGGCAACGGCACCGCGTGCCGCCTTGCCCGCAGAATAGAGATATTCGGCAAAACGCTGCATTAGGTCGATTCGGTCATGGCGCGTGCGCGCAGTGTCCACTGCTTGTGCCCACAGTGCGTCGGCGCTTGGGTCGCCGCTCATCGCGATCGCATCGGCAATCAGGGCATACTCCACCGCAGCCGCCTTGATTCCGGATTTGGCCAGAACATCCCTTGCCAGCGTTGCCAGCGCCACGACCTGACGCACCGTCGCATTGATCTTCGTATTGAACAAAGCAAGGTTTGACGTGCCTTGCTGCTCGACGCGGAACACCTGTATCTGGGTGCTGAGTTCGGCGATCCTGACGCAAAGGCCGTTCACGGTATTGCGGGCCTGGGCCTTGTTGTCATTGGCCTTGGAAGCGGATGCGGAAACGTTCGCGATCACAGCCGCAATCAGGGCGACCGCAGAAATCGCAATCGTCGCGAGATCGCCCATGCCCAGACCTGTCAGTGCTTCCAGATTGGCCATCGAAACGTTCCCGCTGGCAGTTCAAGCCTAAGACGAGTGTGCACCCACCGGAGCAACCGGGCAACGGCGATTGTCGCCTTGTATCAGCCTGCGAAGGCCTTCTCGATCACGAACTCGGCCGGCGCCGCGTTCGAGCCTTCGGTCAGGCCGTTGGCAATCATCAGGGCCTTGACGTCCTGGATCATCTCCATTGAACCGCAAATCATCGCCCGGTCGGTCGCGGGGTCGAGTTTCGGCACGCCCAGATCGGCAAACAGCTTGCCGTTCTCGATCAGCGTGGTGATGCGGCCCATGTAGTCAGATGTCTCGCGCGTCGTGCTCGTATACAGGCGCAACTTGCCCTCGACCATTTCGCCGACCAGCGGGTCGTTGACCAGGTCATTCACAAGGTTCTTCGAATAGGTCAGTTCAGCCACGTCGCGGCACGTATGCGTGACGATCACCTCGTCATAGCGCTCATAGGTCTCAGGGTCGCGCACCAGGCTGGCGAACGGCGCAAAGCCCGTGCCGGTCGAGAACATGTAGAGCCGCTTGCCAGGGGTCAGCGCATCCAGCACCAGCGTGCCGGTCGGCTTCTTGCCCAGCAGCACCTTGTCGCCGGGTTGGATCGATTGCAGGCGCGATGTCAGCGGGCCGTCGGGCACCTTGATCGAATAGAACTCCAGTTCCTCGTCCCAGGCCGGCGACGCGATGGAATAGGCGCGCAGCAGCGGCTTGCCGTCTTCCCGGGGCAGGCCGATCATCACGAATTCGCCAGTGCGGAACCGAAAGCTCTGCGGGCGCGTGATGCGGAAGCGGAACAGCCGGTCTGTATAATGCTCGACGCTGAGGACGGTTTCCTCGGTCGGTGCGTTCGGGTTCACTTTCGGCGCGGCAGCAGCAGCTGCGGATGCATTGGCGGTCATGGGCGGGCCTCTTCACGGGGTCTGCTATTCAGGTACAGCGCCGCAAATGAAGCCTCGCACCCGCAAAAGCAAGGTAGCAGATGGGCAGTTTAGTTTTCCTGAACGGTCGAAGAGGCCGCCATTTCGGGCCAGTCCGACACCCAGTGAATGTCGGCATCCCTGATCGAATGGGCGTCTTTCGGCTCATAGATATTCTCGTATCCATAGCCGTAGAGATTGATGAAGGTCGGCACATTCAGCGCCAGCTGCACGCGTTTCAGCATCACCGGGGCGACATTGTCGCTGAAATTATTGTTGCAATAGATCAGGATGCGCGTGTCCGCGTCCCCCAGCACCTTGGCCAGCTTGTCGTCCGTGAAGTCAGAGAAGTTGAGGTTAACCGCGCCTTCGATATGGCCCATGTGGAACGCCTCGGAACTGCGCGTATCCAGCAGGATCGTGCCGGGTTCGGCTTTCATCGCATTGAAGGTCTCAAGGTCGACAAGACGCGACTGGCGATAGGCGGCGACCTCCCCGCTCAGGCCAAGAAAACCATTATAGTCGATCTGCGCCTCGGGTGTTTCCTGCGCCTCGGCGCTGGCCAGCAGGCCACAGCCGACAAAGGCCGCAATGGTCAAAAGTCCGAGTATGGCATTCCGCCTCACGCCCATAGGAAGTCTCCGTCATTTCCCCAGTTCTGTGAATCATCGCTCGCAAATAAGGCAGGAATAGGGAGGACTCATGAAGATTGATGAGGAGGACGCCGGCATTCCTGCCTACACGGCGATTACAGGTTGCATCCGCGAAGCCGGATCATGGAAATCATCTTTGTGACGATGATAAAACAGCGCGGCGTAATCGTCGCGAAAATCGGCTCCGGCATTAAGCTTCCCACCTATATTCGCCTTTGCAGTTCAGCTTTCGCCAACGTGTGATGTGTTACGACCCACAAAAGGAACAGGGTTTGCCATGCGTTTTGAATCTGCCTCGATCATGTGCACGCCAGCGCTTCAGTCTACCGATCGATTCGGCGACGTTGCGGACTATTTCCGGCAACACAAAGACGCCACATTGTGCGCAATCGTCGATGCTGGGATGCGGCCGCTCGGTTGCGTGTCTGCTGCCGAATTCAAGAACCTTCTTGCGTCGCCTTTCGGCTTTTCCCTGCACCAGAAGAAGCTGGCCGACGCACTCATGCAGCCCGGCTTCATCGTCGTGAATATGCGTGAGAAAGTCTCCGAGGCGCTTGGCCAGCTTCACGATAATGAGGCCATCCTGAGGGACGGACTGGTCGTTGTCGACGATGCGGGGCGCTATGTCGGGACGATGAGCGGGCTGTGCGTATTCCGCACGATGAACGCTCTGCATGCGGACATGCTGGCCAGTCTCACGCGGGAGGTCGCCGAACGCAAGGAAGCCGAAGGCAAAATCAAGCGGCTGGCTGATTCCGATCCCTTGACTGACATCCTGAATCGGCGTGCCTTTGTCCGCGAGGTCAACCAGCACATCCTGGCGCGCTTGCCATTTGCCTGCGCCTTTATCGACCTCGATCGTTTCAAGCAGCTCAACGACCGGTATGGCCATGCTGTCGGTGACGAAGTTCTTCGCGTGGTTGCGCGGCGGCTGACCAGACATCCAGAAATCAGTGATGCAGCGCGCCTCGGCGGCGACGAGTTTGCCTTCGTCATCTGTCAGGCAATCAATGCGGCCGCGCTTGCTGAATTCATCGAGTCTGTGCATGCGGATCTGATGGACGGAATAGACACTTCCGTCGGGCGTGTCTTTGTCGGCGCTTCGATTGGTTATTCGGTCCACCTGGTCGACGCGAATGAAAGTTCAGCGATGCTGCATGCTGCCGACAAGGCCATGTTGCGCGTCAAATCGCAGGGTGGCGGAGTTTCCCGATTCGATCCGGCTCTGGATGCGACAGGCGAAGACGGGCGTGCTATCGAACTCGCGCTCAGTGCGGCTATTGCGACCGGACGGCTTCAACCGGCTTTCCAGCCCATCTGGGATGTGCGGGCATCGAGAATCGTCGGATACGAGATGCTCGCACGCTGGCCAGACAGCGGACTAAGTTCAGATCCTTCACCCGGCCAGTTCATCCCGATCGCAGAACGGCTCGGCCTGATCGATCCGCTGTTCTGGACATTGGCGGACAAGGCAATCAGTTCTCTCGGAAAAGACGACCATTTTTTGGCGATGAACATTTCGCCGTCCCAGTTGACGTCTGATCATTTTGCAACGCGGCTTGAGAAACTGCTGAACCGTTACGGCGTGGATCCGGCCCGGATCGAACTGGAAGTCACCGAACATGTCTTTTTCGGCAATCTTGAACGCAGCCTGGCCGTGCTGAAACCTGTCCGGCAGCTCGGCGTTTCATTGGCGCTCGACGATTTCGGGACAGGTTATTCCTCGCTCTCGCTGATTGACCAGTTGCCTTTCAGCAAGATCAAGATCGATCAGTCGTTCGTCCGCGGGCGTGGGCAGAGTTTTGTGCGCGGCAAGGTTCTCCAGGCCACAATCGCACTCTGTCGGGAGGTCGGCATAACAAGTTGCACAGAAGGGATCGAAACAGCCGACGACCTGGCCCTTGTGGCCGATCTCGGCTGCGACCAGGCGCAGGGATACTTCATTGGCAGGCCGAGCTGGTTGCGCGATGGCGGGCAGATCCCGAGCCGCGCCCTCTC
>Ga0180009_10000105_pt1 | contig 144604 bp, 146 predicted proteins | sample OS_PC_MetaG_FD_123537 | JGI IMG/M metagenome (GOLD analysis project Ga0180009, IMG submission 123537) | Groundwater microbial communities from the Aspo Hard Rock Laboratory (HRL) deep subsurface site, Sweden - OS_PC_MetaG | ecosystem: Environmental > Aquatic > Deep subsurface > Groundwater...
AAATGTGGACAGGCGGCGGCGAACACTTCTCCTTTATGAACCAGCCCATGGCCGCCATGGAAAATTTCAGAATGTTCTGCATTGCCCTCGTGCCGCTGCTCAAGCAGGAAGAAAGCGCGATTCAATCACTGCAAGCCATACTGAATGAACTGCCGGACATCATGCAGCGCGAAATGAATCGCATGTGGGCAAGCAAAATGGGCCTTGCCGAATTTAATGTCGCACTTTTCACCGAGCTGCACACGCTCATGACAGAAACCCCGGTGGACTACACTCTCTTCTGGCGCGCGCTCTCAAACCTGCCCACGCAAGTTGCCGCACTGCAAACCAGCTTTTATGAAACACGCGGAGGCTATGCGCAAAACAGCGCGTCAATGGATGCACGCTGGCATGCATGGCTGCAAAAATGGCACATCGTCTTGCAACAAGAAGGCCGCAACCCGGCGGACGTCTCGGCAGCCATGAAGCGAACCAACCCCAAATACATACCCAGAGAATGGATGCTGGTAGAAGCCTATCGCAGCGCCACAGACAGCGGTGATTTCAGTCTTGTGCACAAGCTGCACGATGTATTGGCAGACCCCTACAGTGAACAAACCGAAGCTGTGGCAGCCCTGTATTACAAAAAGAAGGAAGAGAAATTCTTTAACCTGGGCGGTACGTCACACTGCAGTTGTTCGTCGTAGGCAGCAAGGTTTCTAGTGTGTTGCATCCATTGGTTGCAACCAAGTCAACCGATGGTCGCTAAACACTTAAGGAAGATCTGCAAAAACTGGGCATCCCCACCTTAATCCGCACGGATATTTGCAGCAGAAGCCGCGCTCGTTATTCGTAAGAAAAGATATTCTCGCTAAACAGCAATCTGCACACGCTTCTTATACATGGCAGGCTCAACATCACGGCAACGTTGATCAAGCTGATGTTCGATTCGTTTAAGCAAACTATCTGGCATGGGCTCCTGCTTAACATTTAGGAGTGATGGCGCCTCGCGCCCGCTAATCACCAGCACATCACCACGCCCTTTACGATCTACAAACCAACCGGGCAGCGTGACCACGGCTTTAACCACCACCTTTTCACCCACCGCGCTAGACAACCACTTGCTCAGCCATTGCGCTTGATTACGCGCCTGATCAAGCGGCTTGGTTTCAATCCAGCCAGGAAAGCTCAGTACCTTTCCATCAAAAGTTACCTTCGCATCTTCTGCACCGCGATCCCGGTTCGGTTTTGAACGCCCTTTCGTTTCAATAGCAAACACACCATTGGGGGCCACCATAATGTGATCAATGTTAAATCCCTCGGCCGGGAAGTCATGAAATACCGCCACACCCTTGCGCATAAGCTGATCAAGCTCCTGCCCCATTGCCAGTTCAGCGTCATAACCAAGACGTAATCGCCACACCTTTCGCATGGCTGTATATGTCATGTAGAAAAGAAAAGAAAAGACTAAAAAACCCACGGCAATCAGAACGAAGGAAACTCTAGGGGATCGGCCATCCACATAAGCTTGTGTCATATGTGTCGAATAGAGCATGAGCGGAAATAGCGGCAGCCCCATCAAATAGCCCATCACATCCCACATTCGATCATCAAGTTCTTTGCGTAACGACTCTCCCGGGCTGCGCAACAATTGTTGGCTGAGTGGTGAACGCTTGCGTTGGCGTTGGCGATTACGCATCCATACAATGAAACCAGCGGGTATGAATAAGAAAACCAACGCGACAAATATGGGTGTAAAGCTAGTAAGCATGGTGTGTCCGTGTAATTGGTATTGGTATTTAGATTCGCTTACATAATAAAAAATTAAGTTTTCTAACAGCTTCTAAACCACAGAAATGCGATGCCAATTCATTCAACCACTAGGAGAGTGAAGGAATACCTAATTCTGTAAGGTATCTGAAAGTGCTGTCATAAAATTTCGGCGATCGCGTCGGATCATTGGGGTCACCGGGCGGGACAAATAGAACCATTCCTTGCCGGGCGCGGGTGAGTATTACGCGGTAAGCATTGCGAAGGTAGCGTTGATTGTCAGTGTTCGCGATATTGCACCACTTGGTCCCGCGGAAGTCGTGAAAACTCCAGTCCGTTCCTGTGAAACGCAAATCGCCATCCCAAGTAACACAAGCCCAATCAAGTTCTAAACCTTGAACCTGAAATTCGGTCGCTGCATCTTCTAAGTAATAGCTTGAGCGCGTGTCCTCTTTCTCATTGAGAAACCAATGAACTGGATTAACGTCCACACGAATATCAATGGCATGCGGTTTAAGGCGCTGCGCTTTTGATGATGCGATAAGACCAAAACGTTCCGTTCCCCTGGCATGGTCACGAACCCATTGCTTGGCGAGACTAATGTCACGCGTCACTGCGATGGGGTAACGAGATGACAATATGGAAAAGGCGTCACACGCTTTTTGTTTTTCACAATCAAGAAGCGCTTTGACGAATTCCGAAACGTTTTCAGCACGAAATGACCGCATAGACACCGCAAGATGCAGACCATCATCGATGTGGGTGTTCTGCCGCTGACGTATAGCCTCTAAGGCATTGCCAGCTGCATACTCGCTGTCGGCAAGTTTTGACGAAATATGCATGTGCCAATCTGGAAACTTTGAAGTTACAGCTTCTAACCAGGCATCAATGCCTGCTTCGCCCGTATTAATTTCTTGGCCACCACCGACAAGGCAAACGATAACTGCCCAATCCAGATGTCGGTCCATACATGTAATTAGAAATTCGGGCTCCGATTGCTCGAATCCAGGTTGATTTTTCTTACGAAGCATGAAGTTGGCGGTTTGCCGTAAATTCCATGCACGTTGGGCCTCATCGAAAATGGCAACGTGTTCTGTTGGTGCACCCTGGTCTATCAATGCATCATCTCGGAAATGATGGACGTTCTGGATGAAAGCCTTGACGCTTTCGGCAACTTCACCCTTGCGCATACGGATTCCAACAGTCTTTTGACGCGCCACTTCGTCACGGGTAAGGGCCTCACGTAGCACAGCGACAAGTGGGCCATTACCTGAGAGAAAAACGGCATGCGTAGGCTCATGAACCTCTCGACGCTTAGTGGCGACGTTCAAACCAACCAAAGTTTTTCCAGCCCCTGGCACACCCGTCACAAAGCAAATGAGCTTGCGGTTCTGTGACTTCGCTTCATCGACTAGTTCTTCAATGCGCCGAGAGGTAATGCGCAAGTTTTGCGCGCCCGCATCGTAGCGTGCGATAGCCTCGACTGAATGTTGGGAATACAGGGCGCGTGCAGCTTCAACAATAGTGGGCGTCGGTCGATATGACGCACGCGGCCATCTCTGTGTATCGATAACCGCACCTTCAATTGTTTGAAGCGTCTGTTCAATTACCGTGCGTAGGCCCTCTGGGTGTACGGTAACCGGGCGATAGACCATGTCCTCGTCAGCGTGCAATTTAAATGGTGCTGATGTTGTCGCCCCAGTGGCAATGAGAATTGGAACAATCGGTGCGGCATGACTGGCTTCATGAAAATTCTTTAGGTCGAGAGCGTAATCCCATACTTGATCAACAGCTGCGCGATCAAAGGTTTTCTCACCAACCTTGAATTCAATAACAAACACAACAGGGCCAATCAATAACACCGCGTCAATCCGACGGCCCATGCGCGGAATATTGAATTCAAAAAACAGTGAGCCCGTTAAACCAATGAGACATGCTTGCAGAAGGTCGATTTGCGCAAGCCATGCGTCCTTTTGTGTGGGTAGCAACGCAAATTGATTATTAGTCGCAAGACGCCCGACGATGACATCGGGTTGGCTTTCGATGAATTCTGAAATGGATGCGCCGTACCAAGCCCTCGACGTCACAACCACATTTTCCCCTGGTTTAAGATTTGGTGTTATAGGGGTCTGCATCGTTTCATTTCCCATAAGTCTGCGGTTCAAACCTGCCTCAGAAAACAAACCGAAGCTGACTCCCTTTAATTATTTCATTCGTTTACACCCAGGCGCCCCGCCCCTGTTTGTCATGGGCCGAATCTTCGCACACGCGGTGAGCTTTTATAGGTGTCGATGCCATCGACACGTTTTTGGGACATGTCGATCAAAACGCATTTTTTCGACACATCCCCTTCTCACAGCACCTGGTTCACCTCGAACACCGCATCAATGGCCCGGCCGTTCCAGTTGTATTCCAGGTAGGCGGCGTGCAGGCAGTTTTTCACGATGCCGGTGCGCAAGGCGGCCAGGCATTCGCCACCGGGGTGGCGTACCGATGGATACAGCATGCCTAGTGCGCCTTCTGCCCTGAGTGTGCGGCCGATGCCCTGGGCGTAGCTATAGTCGTTGGGGTCGACGATGCGGGGCTCGGCATGGCTGGCCGCGCGCAGGTCGGCCACCTCGTCCTTGGCTTGCACGCTGTAGAGCCGCATTTGCAATCGCATGGGCGGCTCGGCGGTGGCCAGCATGAACAGGGCCGAGTGATGGCGGGTTTCGGCAATGGCGGTGTCCTGCTTGCGGGCGCAATAGAACACGCCATAGCTGCCGTCGCTGAAGCGGCTGCCCTGCGGGTTGAGATGGGTGAAGGCGGCCATGATGCAGGTGCTGCCGGGGCCGAACAACCGCTCCTCCGCAGGGACCAGGCTGATGTCGCCGACTTCGTCGCGGATGCGGTCGTTGGTCATGGCCTCCAGCGCATACAGGGCGTCAAAATCCGCGGGGCTTGCGACGCGCTCGAACAGGCCCACCGAGGGAAAGCGGCTGGGGATGACCCGGTAGGCCGGGTTCCAGTTCAGCTTGGTGGTGGGGTAGGCCAACTTTAAACGCGTCCTTCGACAGCACCCGCAAGGGGTACGCCGGTGGGTGCCCCGCCGCTGTGCGGCGACCCTTCCGCAGGCTCAGGACGAGCGGCAATTGTCATTGCCTAGGCCCAGCCGCCGCGCCGGGCATCCAGATACTGGCGCACCGCCAGCAGGTCGGCGACGTTGCCGCCGAGCATGCGGTCGAGCGCGCTTTTGCCGCCGAACAGCGGCGCCGTGTTGGGCTTTTTCACCCAGGCATCGGCCGCAGCGGTGGAGGGCAACAGAATCTGCAGCGCCTTGTAGATGCCCAGGAGGTAGGACAAACGCTCAAGGGTGTCGCGCTTGAGATCGGCGCTCTCGGGGGCGGATTTCCACTTGAAAAAGGTCGAACGGCCGGGGGTGCCCAGCAGCACCATCTGTTCGTCGGTGCTCAGCGCCCAGTCGCGCGCGATGTTGAAGAACGCGCGCAGGCCGGCGGCCGACAGGTCGCGGCTGCTTGGCTTGCTCTGTGTTTTGACGGCACGCGCTGTGTTTTGCATCTCACCCCCAGCCAATATGTTTATGTACTGACGGTGTAATTTAGTCCACAAGTGGACTTTGCGCAATGCCGGGCTGGGTACTGCACACGCTGGCAAGATGCGTGCGCTGAAACCCCTGCCTTATTGACCGTCGCCCTCCTCGGCCTGCTGCTGCAGCGACCACATGTGGGCGTACATGCCATTCAGCGCCAGCAGTTCGGGATGGCGTCCGCGCTCGACGATGCGGCCGCCTTCCATCACCAGGATCTCGTCGGCCTCGACCACGGTGGACAGCCGGTGGGCGATGATCAGGCTGGTGCGGCTTTTGGCGATTTCGAGCAGTTCGGCCTGGATGGCCTTTTCGGTTTTGGTGTCGAGCGCCGAGGTGGCTTCGTCGAGGATCAGGATGGCCGGGTTTTTCAGCAGGGTGCGGGCGATGGCGACGCGCTGCTTTTCGCCGCCGGAGAGTTTGAGCCCGCGCTCGCCGACGATGCTGTCCCAGCCTTGCGGCAGGCTTTCGATGAAATGCAGGATGTGGGCGGCGCGCGCGGCTTCGATGACTTCGTCGCGGCTGGCCTCGGGGCGGCCGTAGGCGATGTTGTAGTAGATGCTGTCGTTGAACAGCACGGTGTCCTGCGGCACCACGCCGATGGCGGCGCGCAGGCTGTCTTGCGTCACGTGGCGGATGTCCTGGCCGTCGATGCGGATGCTGCCGCTGCCGACGTCGTAGAAGTGGAACAGCAGACGCGCCAGGGTGGATTTGCCGGCGCCGCTGGAGCCAACGGCGGCGGCGGTTTTGCCGGCCGGGATGGTGAAGCTGACGTCGTGCAAAATCGGCCGGTCGGCGTTGTAGGCAAAGTTCACCCGTTCAAACTTCACTTCGCCCGCCACCACATCGAGTTCGCGCGCGTCGGGCGCATCTTCCACTTCACGCGGCCGGTTCAATAACGCGAACATGCGTTCGACGTCGGTGATCGATTCCTTGATCTGGCGATACATCACGCCGAGAAAACTCAGCGGCTGGAACATCTGCAGCAAAAAGGCGTTGACCATCACCAGATCGCCCAGCGTCAACGTGCCTTCGACCACGCCGTTGGCGGCGCGCAGCACCATCAAGGTGACGCCGATGGCGATGACGCCGGCCTGCGCGGCATTCAGCATGCCGAGCGAACGCTGCGATTTGAGCGCCATCGCTTCCCATTCGATCAGGCTGCCGTCGTAGCGCGTGGCTTCGTATTTTTCGTTGCCGAAATACTTCACCGTTTCGTAGTTGAGCAGGCTGTCGATGGCGCGGCCGTAGGCTTCGGAATCGAGCGTGTTGGCGCGCCGCACGAACTGGGTGCGCCATTCGGTGATGGTGACGGTGAATCCGATGTAGGCCGCCAGCGTCACCAGGGTGAGCACGCCAAACACCCAGTCGAGCTTGACGAACAGGATGCCGGCGACCAGCACGATTTCGAGCACGGTGGGGGTGATGCGAAACAGCAGGTAGCCGACCAGGCTCGACATCGCCTTGGAACCGCGCTCGATGTCGCGGGTGATGCCGCCGGTCTGGCGCTCGAGATGAAAGCGCAGCGACAGCGCGTGCAGATGCTTGAACACCGCCATGCTGATGCGCCGCATCGCGCGCTGGGTGACCTTGGCAAAGATCACATCGCGCAGGTCGGAAAACGTGGTGCTGGCGAAACGCAGCACGCCGTAGCCCAGAATAAAGGCCAGCGGCAGCACCAGTTCCGGGCCGGGTTTATCCAGCGCGTCGATGATTTCCTTGAGCACCAGCGGCACCGCCACCGAGGCCAGCTTGGCGCCGACCAGCAGCGCCAGCGCGATCAGGACGCGGCCGCGAAACTCCCACAAATAGGGAAACAGGCGGCCGATCGAACGCAACGTGGGCTCCGCTGCCGGGCCGGTGGCGGGCGAAGCGGGAGAAGAATGGGCGGACTCAAAGCTTGCGGACATAGGGGCGGCGGGTTGACTGCGTCGAGTAGAATTACGACTGGATTTTTCGATTTTACGTCCTGGCGCGACCAATCCCGCCGCGATGTCTCCCCGCCCGACAATTAAGCCCATGACCCTCTACGGCATCCCCAACTGCACCACCGTGAAAAAAGCCCGTGCCTGGCTGGCCGAACACCAGCTTGACGTGGCGTTTCACGATTTCAAGAAACAGGGCGTCGACCTGGCCTGGCTTGCGCGCGTCGCGGCGCAAACCGGCTGGCAAGCCTTGCTCAACACGCGCGGTACCACCTGGCGCAAATTGTCCGATGCCGAAAAAGCGGCCGTGACCGACGAGGCCAGCGCGCTGGCGCTGATGCAGGCGCAATCGAGTGTGATCAAGCGCCCGCTGCTCGAAATCGAAGGCACGTATCATCTCGGTTTTAGCGAAGCGCAGTATCAGGACCTGTTTGGCTGAAACCTGCTGCAAGTTGTTTCGGTCTAATTTTTTGCTCAATCCCGTTTCATCCCCCGGCGCAACGCATGTGCCAGACATACCAAGGAGAATTTCCCATGCGACTGTTAATTGCCCTGCTCGCCCTGCTGGGTTTTGCCCTGCCCGCCGCGGCCGGCAGCTCGGCCATTTATGAACGTTCTGCGCGGCTGCCGGCCGATGCCGCCTATGTCCAGCTGTACGATGCACTGGAAAGCAACGGCTTTTTTGTGATTTTTGAACCCAACATGGGCAAATCCCTGGCCGGCATGGCGGACGCGCTCGGCGCGGACTACAACCGCAACCAGTTGAGCACGATGCGCAGCCTGGTGTTCTGCAAACCGCGCGCCACCAATGAAATTGCCAATGCCGACCCGGCGCTGCTTGCGCTGTGCCCGCTGCATATCACCCTCACCCACAAGACGGGGGTCTCGACCGTGTACTTCGTGCGGCCTTCGGTGGTCGCTGCGGGCAGCCCCGGCGAAGCGCAGACCAAGCAACTGGAAGCCGATATTGTCAAGCTGATCGAGGGCGTCATGCATGGCGAATGAAACCCTCGATTTGGCGATTGAACTGCTGCGCCGCAAATCGCTGACCCCGGACGATGCAGGCTGCCACGATCTGATTGCCGCACGGTTGCAAGCGCTCGGATTCCACATCGAACGCCATCGCCATAACGGCGTGGACAACCTGTGGGCGCGCCGCGGACATACTGCGCCGCTGGTGTGTTTTGCCGGCCATACCGATGTGGTGCCGACCGGGCCGCTGGAGCGCTGGCAGTCCGACCCGTTCGAGCCCACCCTCCGCGACGGCCAGCTCTACGCGCGGGGCGCGGCCGACATGAAAACCTCGGTTGCGGCCTTTGTCACCGCCACCGAGCGCTTTGTCGCCGCCCACCCTGATCACCCCGGTTCGCTTGCCTTCCTGCTCACGTCGGATGAGGAAGGCCCCGCCACCGATGGCACGGTCAGGGTGGTTGAAACCCTCAAGGCGCGCGGCGAATTTCTCGATTTTTGCATTATTGGCGAACCCACCAGCGCGGCCGAATTCGGCGACACCATCAAGAACGGACGGCGCGGCTCGCTGTCCGGCAAGCTCACGATCAAGGGCGTGCAGGGCCATATCGCTTACCCGCATCTGGCCAAAAACCCGATCCATCTTGCCGCGCCCGCCATCGCCGAGCTCGCCGACACCATGTGGGACGAAGGCAATGCCTGGTTCCCGGCCACCACCTGGCAAATATCCAATATCCACGCCGGCACCGGCGCAAACAATGTGATCCCGGGCACGCTGGTGATCGACTTCAACTTCCGTTTTTCGACCGCCAGCACGGCGGAAGGCCTGATGGACGCGCTGCAGGAAATCCTCAACAGCCACGGCCTGGATTTTGAGATTGTCTGGAGCCTGTCGGGTCGTCCTTTTCTTACGCCGCGCGGCGTGCTGTGCGAGCGTTTAAGTGACGCCATCCACGAAGTCACCGGCGTCACCCCCGAGCTGTCCACCACTGGCGGCACCTCGGATGGCCGTTTCATCGCCGACATCTGCCCGCAAGTGGTCGAATTCGGTCCGCTCAACATGAGCATCCATAAAATCAACGAGCATGTCGCGGTGGAAAACATCGAACCGCTGGCGGCGATCTATCAAAAAACCCTGGAAAAACTGCTGACATGATTGGCTTCGACGACACGGAATCCCTGATCACCCTGCGCGACTGGCTGCGCTTTGCGGTGTCGCGCTTTAACGAATCCAAGCTGTGTTTCGGCCACGGCTCCGACAATGCCTTCGACGAAGCGGCCTACCTGATCCTGCACACCCTGCACCTGCCGCTCGACCGCCTGGATCCGTTTCTCGACGCCAGCCTGACCCACGATGAAGCCGAAGAAGTCAAAAACGTGATCGAGCGCCGCGTGCGCGAACGCGTGCCGGCCGCCTACCTCACTCACGAAGCCTGGCTGGCCGAACACCGCTTTTATGTGGATGAGCGCGTGATCGTGCCGCGCTCGTTTATCGCCGAACTGTTGCCCGAGCAGCTTTCGCCCTGGGTCGACGTCCCGGAAAACGTGACCCGCGCGCTCGACTTGTGCACCGGCTCCGGCTGCCTCGGCATCCTCGCCGCGCTGGCCTTCCCCGACGCCACGATCGACGCGGTGGATCTGTCCCGCGATGCGCTCGATGTCGCCGCGCGCAACGTCGCCGATTACGGCCTGCAGGATCGTGTCGAACTGATCGAATCGGATCTGTTCTCGGCGTTGCAAGGCCGAACCTACGACCTCATCCTCAGCAACCCGCCCTATGTCAACGCCGAATCGGTTGCCGCGCTGCCGCCGGAGTATCAGGCCGAGCCCGCGCTGGCGCTGGGTTCCGGCGCAGACGGCCTCGACGCCACCCGGCAGATTCTGGCGCAGGCCGCATCCCACCTGAATCCCAATGGGCTGCTGGTGGTTGAAATCGGCCACAACCGCGACGTCCTCGAAGCCGCCTACCCCGGCCTGCCCTTTACCTGGCTCGAAACCGAAAGCGGCGACCAGTTCGTATTCATGCTGCGGCGCGAAGACTTGCCAGACAAACCCTGAACCACGGTCAGCGCTGCCGGCAGAGGCAATCCGTCTAGCCGGCGCGGGCGATGAACCCTGTATCCAGCATGGCCGACAGCTGAGCGGCTGCTTGCGGCCGGCTCATCAAATAGCCCTGGCCGAACTGGCAACCGTGATCATGCAGAAAGTCGTATTGCGCCAGGGTTTCGATGCCTTCTGCAATGACCTCCAGTTCAAACCCTTTTGCCAGCGCCAGAATCGTCGTGACGATCTGGGTGTCGCCCTTCTGCCCGGGGAGCTTGCTGACAAACGACTGGTCGATCTTGAGCCTGTGGAACGGCAGCTGCTTGAGGTAACTCAAGCTGGAGTAGCCGGTGCCGAAGTCGTCGAGCGACAGCCGTACACCCATGGCACGCAGGCTGTCGAGGCTGCTGCGCACCTCGTCGTTCATGATCAGCATCACGTTCTCGGTAATTTCAAGTTCGAGACATTGCGCTGCCAGACCGGTGCGGCCAAGCACCTGCTCGACCGATTTCACCAGGCGCCGCCCTTCGAACTGACGGGTCGACACGTTCACCGCCAGCGTCATCCCGTCTGCCTTGCCCTGCTTTTGCCAGTCGCGCAACTGGGTGCAGGCGGCCTCGAGCACCCACTCGCCCAGCTGCACGATCAGCCCGCTGTCTTCGGCGGCCGGGATGAACGCGCCCGGCATCACCAGCCCCCGCTCGGGATCGTTCCAGCGCAGCAGCGCCTCGAACCCGACGATGCGCTGGCTGGCAAATGCCACAACCGGCTGGTAATGCAAGAGCAGTTCGTCACGCTCCAGCGCCTGGCGCAGCCGGGTGTCGAGCGTCAGCCGCTCGACGACCCGCTCGGTCTGTTGCGCCTGATAGAACAGGAAGCGATTGCGCCCCTGCTCCTTTGCCTGATACATGGCGGTATCGGCGTGCTTGAGCAGCGCTTCCACCGAACGCGCGTCGTCGGGGTAAAGCGCGATGCCGATACTGGCGCTGGTGTAGATCGCGGTAGAGCCCACCGAAATCGGCATTTCCAGACTATGCAAAAGACGGGTTGCAACCAGTGCGGCATCCGATGAGTCGCCGATCTCGGACACGATGACCACAAACTCATCTCCGCCAAAACGGCTCAGATGATCGTGAGCGCGCAAGACCGATTGCAGGCGAGTGGCAATCTGTTGCAACAGCAGGTCCCCGGCGCCATGGCCCAGGCCATCATTGATGTTTTTCAAGCGGTCGACATCGACGAACAGCAGCGCCAGGCGTTCGTTGGTGCCTTGCATCGCTTCCAGCGTCTGGTTCAGCGCGGCGTTGAAGCCCTCACGATTCGGCAACTGCGTCAGCGCATCAAAATAGGCCAGCTGATTCAGGTGCGCCTGGGCCGTCTCGCGTTGCTCGATGACGGATTGCAACTGATCGGCGCGCCGCTGCAGTTCCCCGGTCTGGCGCTGCACCTGATGCCGCAACAAGCCGGCAACAGCCAGCGCCAGAACCAGCAGACCGCCGGCTGAGGCCGCAGCCCACGGCAGCCAGACGGGGTAACGCCCGGCTGGCGCCGCTTCGAGCCAGGTACGCAGAGAGTCGTAGTAGGCTGACCCGGTATCGGCCTTGAGAGCGGCAAGATGTCGGTCAAGCGCCTGCAGCAGGACCGGGCTGGCATGCTTGGGCGCCGCATAATGAACAAAGATCGGGTTGAACACGATGCTGGTAATAGCCAGATTGGACTGATGCGCGTGCAGCGCGGCAAACACCCGGTTGACCGCGCCCGCATCGGCTCGACCGTCGACGATCGCATCCAGCACCTGGGGATAGGTATCAACGTAGAGCGGGGTGAAAGGCGCATGGAATTTCATCGACAGTTCGACCAGTGCCTGGCCATGGGTGCTGCCGCGCATCAGGGCGACCCGCTTGCCCTTGAGGTCGGGCAGCGAATCGATGCGCGCCTGCGGGTGCCGGAACACCATGCCCCAATTGCCGATCAGACTCTGCTGGCTGAACTGGAAGCGCTGGGCACGTTTATCGCTGTAAGCGATGCCGACCATCAAATCGATTTCGCCCTTGTCCAGGCGTGCAACGAGATTGCCAAAGGAGTCGGGAACATAGGTGACCTGCCAGTTTTCCTGCTCCGCCACCCAGCGGATCACGTCAATGGCGATCCCTTCGGGGGCGCCGCCGGGCGGTGTGCTGACGATAGGCGGATTGTCGAACACCCCGACCCGGACAGGAATGCGGTCAGGCGCCGCCCACGCGATAGACCACGACAACAGCCAGAACAGCCCTGCCTGAAGAAAAGTACGGCACGTCACGGGATGGGTTGACCCTGGATGGGGGACGCAGTGCGCGTCTCAAAAGTTGAAAGCGGATTCATTCTGGCGAGCAGTATAGGGACAGACATCCGCTCAGGCCATTGTATTAATGTACAGATCAGCAGCGAATAACCATATGAAAAGTATTGGTTTTCCGTGCGTACCGCACGCGCCCCCGGTCACGCTTGCCGAACAGGCGGGGCCAAGTCGCCGGCAATGCGCCGGGCGAGCTGGGTTGCCGCAGCCATCACGGCACTTCGCACCGGCTCGTCGCCGGGCGTCGCCGCGCCAATTGCGATGCCGTACAAATCGAGCCGCGCCGGCAGCTTGCCCAGTTCACGCGCCAGCAGCAGCGCATCCAGCACGCCGAGTCCATGGCTCGAAAGCCCCTCGCGGTAGGCCGGCCAATCCTTGCGATCAAAACGTTGGACATGCCCGGGCGGGTCATCACTCTGCATGGCATCGACCAGGATGACCCAGTCTGCATGTTCCAGCAGGGAAATCAGCTGCACGCCGGGACGATCGAGTTTGTCGATGACGACATCGTCTCCGGCATGCACGCCATGGGCTGCCAGGGCATCGACGACCAGCCAGCCGGCCTGGTCGTCGCCCGACGGTGAGCCGATGCCGAGGATGCGCACCGGGCTCATGTGCGTTCGACGTTCATGCGCAAAAAGTGGGTGGCGCAGGAGATGCAGGGGTCGTAGTTGCGGATGACTTTTTCACAATGCAGGCGCAGCGCATCGTCCGGATGGTCGAGTCCGAAATTGAGCAGCGACAGCCGCAGGTCTTCCTCGATGCGACCCTGGTTCTGGCTGGTTGGCGGCACGATGCGCGCGTTGACCACGCACCCCGCAGCATCCATTTCGTAGCGATGCCACAACAGGCCGCGCGGCGCTTCGGTGCAGCCAGTGGTGATGCCCGCACGCGGCGTGACCGGCACCCAGGGCGAGTCCGGCACGCGGTAGGCGTCGAGCAGACGCAGCGCCTCGTGCAGCGCCAGCAGGATTTCGATGGCGCGCGCCACCAGGCTGTGAAACAGGTTGCGGCTGGGCAGCAGCAGACCGCTTTCGGCCAGCAAAGCGTTGACCCGCGCAGGCAGACGCGCATGGTTCAGATTGAGGCGCGCCAGCGGCCCGACCAGGTAGGGCTGCCCGTGATAGCGGCTGAACAGCGCGGTGGAATGCGGTTCGTGGACTTCGGCGAAATGATCGTCGAACGCTTCCGCCGCGATGCGCAGGCCGTCGCTGGCCGCAATATCGCCGCGCTCGATGGCGTAATCGGCCGGATGCTGCAGGGCGACGGAGAGGAAAGCCTGATCGTCCTGCGGCACCGGGATGCTGGCCGTCCAGCGGACCAAGGCTTCGGCTTCGGGCAGCGCAGCGCGGAGTTTTTCCCGTAGCGCCTGAACCCGGGCCAGCGACGGCGCCGCGTGGAAGCCCCCGATGCGCACCCCCACCGGGTGCACCGAGCGGGCGCCAAACAGGTCCATCAACTCGTTGCCCAGCGCCTGGATGCGCAGGCCGCGGCGCACTTCATCCGGCGCAATGCGCGCCAGTTCGATGGCGTTGTTGCAGCCGAAAAAATCCGGCGCGGCCAGCAGGTGGATGTGCAGGCTGTGGCTCTGGATCCATTCGCCGCAGTAGAACACCCGGCGCATGGCGTGCGCCCACGGATCGAGCTCGACGCCGAACAGTTTTTCCAGCGCCTGCGCGGCAGTGACCTGATACGCCACCGGGCAGATGCCGCAGATGCGCGCCACCAGGTCGGGGATTTCGGTGTAGTGCCGCCCTTCCAGAAACTTTTCGAAGAAGCGCGGCGGCTCGAAGATGCGCAGGCGCAGTTCGGTGATGGCGCCATCGTCGATGCGCAGGTCGAGCGCGCCCTCGCCTTCTACCCGCGCGAGCACCGGAACGTGGATCGAAACCGTTTTTTTCTGTTCAGTCATGGCCATTCATCCGGATCTTGACGGCTGCCGCGAGAAAAACCGGCGCTTGACTGTTAATCGACTGGAAGCGCTGCACGATGGCCTGCGGCGTCAGCCCCTGGCGAGCGAACTGCGCCGCCAGCGCATCGGTGTTGGCATTTTCCGCCGGGCCGTAGCAGCCGTAACAGTCGCGGCCGAGGCTGGGACACAGCGCACCGCAGCCGGCCCGCGTCACTGGCCCCATGCAGGCAATCCCGCGCGTGACCATGATGCAGGGATAGCCCTGCCGCTTGCATTCGGTACACACCTTGTCGGCGTTGTCATGCGGCGCCACGCCGAGCAGCAGGGAATTCACCACCGCCAGCATCTGCGGGCCGCTGACCGGGCAGCCCCACAGTTCGAAGTCCACTTTGACGTGGCTGGCAATCGGGGTCGAACGTTCCAGGCTGGCAATCGCCTCGGGGTGGCTGTAGATCTGCGTCACCCATTGGGCGTTGAACACGCCGTTGCGCAGACCCTGGATGCCGCCCGCGGTGGCGCAGGCGCCAATTGCGATCAGCAGTTTGCTGTGGGCGCGAATGTGCCGGATGCGCTCGATGTCTTCCGGTGTCGACACGCTGCCTTCGACAAAGGCGACGTCGACGTCGGTGTCCGGATCGAGCGGCCCGGCCTCGGCAAAATGGACCAGTTCGACCCGTTCGGCCAGCGTCAGCAGGTCTTCGCCGAGGTTGAGGAAGGCCAGCTGGCAGCCGTCGCAGGAGCTGAACTTGTGCACCGCCACGCGCGGCTTGATGGGATGGGCTGTGGACGTATTCATCAGAACCCCTTGTGTGCCAGCAAGGTCTTGACCTCGCCCCAGTTGAACACCGGACCATCGCGGCAAACGAAGCTGCCGCCAAGCTGGCAATGGCCGCAGCGCCCCACCGCGCACTGCATGTTGCGTTCCATGCTGAGGTACAGGCTCGACTCGGGCAGGCCGCGCGCCAGCAGGCTGTCGGCCGCCGCGTGCATCATGCCCTCCGGCCCGCACATCATCGCCACCGCGCAGTCCGGGTCGAAGTTGGCGAGACCAAACAGCTCCGTCACCCGGCCAACATGCCAGGGCCAGAACGCCGCGCCTTCGCTCGCCGCCACCAGCACCTGGGTATCCGGCAGCTTCGCCCAGCGGTCGTATTGCTCACGCCAGATCAGGTCCTCGGCGTGCTTCACCCCCTGCACAATGACCAGCTTGCCGAAGCGATCGCGCCGTCGCAACACGTAATGAATCACCGACACCACAGGCGCGCAGCCAAGTCCGCCGGTCACCAGCACGACGTCGCGCCCGCCCATTTCCTGCAGCGGCCAGCCGCGTCCGAACGGCCCGCGCAGTCCCAGCTTGTCGCCCGGCTGGAGCGCCGCGAGTCCCTGCGTGACGCGCCCCAGGGCGCGGATGGTATGGCCTATGCCGTCATGCTCGACCGGATCAGACATGATGGAAATCGGCACCTCGCCCACGCCGTAGAGATACAGCATGTTGAACTGGCCGGGCGCGAACTGGTAAGCCGCCTGCGCCGCCGCATCGTCGAGGCGCAGCTGCAGGGTAAAAATGGTGGGGGACTCCTGTGTACGCGCCACCACGGTGGCGGCGTGCGGCGGCCCGGCATCCATGGCATTCGGCGCATTCATGGCTGGCTCCCGGCGGTCAGCGCGGCGACTTCTTCGGTCAGGTCGATGCCCACCGGGCACCAGGCGATGCAGCGGCCGCAGCCGACGCAGCCGCTGCGGCCGAACTGGTCGTGCCAGGTGGCCAGCTTGTGGGTCAGCCACTGGCGATAGCGGCTGCGGATGTCGGGCCGCACATTGGAGCCGTGCAGATGGCCGTGCGCCTCGCCGAAGCAGGAATCCCACACCCGCTCATGTTGGCTGCTCTGGCCATTGAGCGCAGGCACATCGGCTTCGGCATGGCAGAAACAGGTGGGGCATACCGCCGTGCAGTTGCCGCAGGCGAGGCAGCGCGCCGCCACGTCATCCCAGCGTGGATGCTCCAGCTGGCTCATCAAGGCATCGCGCAGAAAATGTCCCGGGAGCGCGCGTGTCTGACTGGCGGCGGCGGCCTGCCCCTGTTGAATGGCGGCCGAGATTTGTTGCGGCGTGGCAGATGCAAGCTGCAGTGCGCTCAACACGTCTTCCCCCTTGGCGGTGCCTGCCTGCACGACGAAGCCTTCGGGCAGTTCCGCCAGCGCCAGGTCGTAGCCTGCGCTCGGGGTTGGGCCATCGCCGGTGGAGGCGCAAAAACAGGTCGCCGCCGGCTCGGCGCATTGCACCGCCACCAGAAACTGGCGATCACGGCGCTGGGCGTAGTGTGCGTCGCGCCGGTCGTCGCGCAGAAAGTGGGCATCCTGCAAGGCCAGTGCCGCCAGGTCGCAGGCGCGCACGCCGATGATGGCCTGCCTGGGCACATCCGGCATCACGGCCTCGAAGCTCAGTTTGCCATGCGCGTCCCGCCGCACTTGCCACAAGGATTCCTGGGGCGCAAATGCCAGCGGCTTGATTGCCTGCGGCCCGTTGGCCCAGGCGAAGTAACGGTTATGCGGATCCTGACTGAGCTGGTAATGGCCGGGTGCCTGCCCGGCCTGCAGCCCTCTTGGCAAGGCGTCGGGGGATGCGAGTTCGCGCATGACGATGGCCCCGTTCTCCACGGCCGGGCCCAGACATTGATAGCCTCGCTTCATGAGTGTGGCCAGCAGGGAATGCACGTGTTCGAGAGGCAGGAATCCGGCTTGTTCGGTAGAGGAAAACATCGACTGGCACCCCGAGGCGTTTTTTGACAGTGTAGGCAGAACGCACCCGGCGGAACAGGTCTTTAGATTAGTGCCGCCCCTTTCCGCTTCCGCCTGTGCGGGGAATCCATTCATGCCTGTTGGATATAATGCCTTTTTGGCTGTGATGGAGGAATGTGTCATGCAGCAACAACTGGACGTGTTTGTCGCTTCGTTTACCGCTTTCTGGACCCAACTGGCCGGATTTGTTCCCCAACTGCTTGCTGCGCTGGTGTTGTTGTTTGTGGGCTGGCTACTCGCCAATCTGGCAAAAACCGGGGTGATGAAACTGCTCGACGTGCTGAGATTCGACAGCCTGGCCGAAAAAACCGGCATCGAAGCCTTTCTCAAACAGGGCAATCTCGACGTGTCGCTGTCGCGCCTGCTGGGCAAGCTGACTTACTGGGTCATCATTTTTGTTGTCATCGTCACCGTTGCCAACAGTCTCGGGCTGCATATGGTGGCAGAGCTGTTCAACAAGATCGTGCTTTATATCCCCAACATCATCGTCGCCATTCTGGTGCTGGTGTTCGGCACGCTGGTCGCGCGGTTCATCAACCGTCTGGTGTTCGCCTACCTCAACAATATCGGCGTGCAGGGTGCGCTCACCATCAGCACGCTGTCGGAATATGGCGTCATCATCTTTGTCGTGTTCGTCGCGCTGGAGCAACTGGCGATCGGCACCACGCTGCTGACTGCCGCGTTCCAGATCGGCTTCGGCGCGCTCGGCCTGGCGTTCGCGCTGGCATTCGGACTGGGCGGGCGCGAATGGGCGGCGGGCGTGATCAAAAAGCTGACCGAGAAATAAGCCGGGTCCAGGCTCAAAAAAAAAGGCCTGCGCATTTTTGCGCAGGCCTTTTCATTTCTCGACTTCGATCATCGCTAACCGAATCTGGATCCATCCACTGACTTAACGCATCCGCGGCTTGCGCGCGTGCTTGTCAGGGACGCCACGAATCTGGCGGCGTGGGCTGGGCGCCATTTCGGCCCATTCGAGCACGCGCGCGACCAGATCGTCTTCGAGTTCCATTTTCTGGCCTCGGCGCAGTTGCGGCGGCAGCGCGATCGGACCGAAGCGAACGCGGGTCAGTCGCGACACCGTCAATCCGAAATGCTCGAACAGACGCCGCACTTCGCGCTTGCGGCCTTCCTTGATGATGACGCGATACCACTTGTTGACCCCTTCGCCGCCGCCGGCAAAACAGCTTTCCACGTGGGCCGGACCGTCATCGAGTTCCACTCCGGCAATCAACTGCGCAATCATGTCTTCGCTGAGTTCGCCCAACACCCGCACGGCATATTCACGCTCGACTTCAAAACGCGGGTGCATCAGATTGTTGGCCAGTTCGCCCGAGGTGGTGAAAATCATCAAGCCATCGGTGTTGTAGTCCAGGCGGCCAATCGCTATCCACTTGGCACCGCGCAGCTTGGGCAGGGAATCGAATACGGTGGCGCGGCCTTTGGGATCGTCGCGAGTGACGATTTCGCCGTCCGACTTGTGGTAAATCAGGATACGGGTGCGCTTCTCGTCAAAGCGCAGGTAGACGCGACGGCCGCTGACCTTGACCACGTCGCGCGGGCCAACCTTGCAGCCGACGGTGGCGGTTTCGCCGTTGACCTGCACCCGCCCCTCGGCAATCCATTCTTCCATTTCGCGGCGCGAACCGACACCGGCCGAAGCCAGGGCCTTTTGCAGGCGCTCGCTGGCGGCTTCGGGGGCGATCGCCTGTTGCAGGCGGCTCGCCGCTCGCCCGATAGGGGCAGCAGGCGAACGGCGGATGGGGGATAAAGGGCGTGCCATATTAATGAGTCTCGGTGACTGTGCTGATAACTGCGGCGCTGGCAATTTCAATGACCGCGCCGACCGTCTGGGGGAAGCTATTGTCCAGCAATTCAGCGCGTAATTCCGGAATCAATGCAGTTTCATCCGGCGTCACCAGTGTGCCCAGCTCATCCAGCGGCGGCAACTCGGATAGGGTACGCAGATTGAGATCACTCAAAAAGTGATCCGTGGTGCCGAACAACGCAGGGCGTCCCGGTACGTCGCGATGACCGATTGCCTCGATCCAGCCACGTTCTTCGAGCGTCTTGATGATGTGGGGATTGACTGCGACGCCGCGGATATCCTCGATATCGCCGCGTGTGACCGGCTGGCGGTAAGCAATGATGGCCAGCGTTTCCAGCACTGCGCGCGAATAACGCGGCGGCTTTTCATTTTTGAGACGGGTAAGCCAGGGCTGCATTTCAGGACGGGTCTGAAAGCGCCAGCCATCTGCCACCTGCACCAACTCCACGCCCCGATCCTGCCAGTCCACGCGCAATGCGTCGAGCGCGCGACGCAACCCGTCATTGGACAGGGCCGAAGCCGACTCATCGTGTTCGAACATGCGTTTCAGCTCGGCCAGTGAAAGTGGCTCGACCGCCACCAGCAAGGCGGCTTCCAGCACGCGCTTCAAATCCTCTGGGTGATTACTCGGTTGCAGGTTCATGCAGGTTGGTATGCAGCTTGACGTAGATGGGGGCAAAAGGCTCGGCTTGAGAGACGTCGAGCAGCGTTTCCTTGGTCAGTTCCAGTACCGCCAGAAAGGTGACAACCAGTTCATGTACAGTTGAAGATTCCGGAAACAAGTCTTTGAATTCCATGAATTCACCGGGCGTCAGCCGCCTTAAAATCCGGCTCATGTGTTCGCGGATGGAGAGCTCCTGCCGGCCAATGCGGTGATGCGTCCGATTTTTGGCGCGCGACAGGATCGCCAGCCAGGCAGCAGCGAGTTCTTCCGGATGAATGCTCGGCAGCTGCCTGGCTGCTGCCGGCATGAACACGCTGACGGTGTCGAAATCGCGACCGGCCTGGGGCATGGCGTCGAGATGCTGCCCGGCGAGTTTCATCTGTTCGTATTCCAGCAGGCGGCGCACCAGTTCGGCGCGCGGATCGTCGCCCTCGTTCGCCTCCTCGGCCTGCTCGCGACGCGGCAACAGCATGCGCGACTTGATGTCGATCAGCATCGCCGCCATCAGCAGATACTCCGCTGCCAGCTCCAGCCTGGTTGCGCGCGCCGCCTCAACGTAGGCCATGTATTGCCTGGTCAGCGCCGCCATCGGAATGTCCAGCACGTCGAGGTTCTGGCGGCGGATCAGATAGAGCAGCAGATCGAGCGGGCCTTCGAAGGCGTCGAGAAAGATCTCGAGTGCATCCGGCGGAATATAAAGGTCCTGCGGCAGTTCGGTGAGCGGCTCGCCACGCACCTTGATGACAGGCGCATGCGGCGTGTCGGAGATCAGGGCGTAAAGAGGTTCAGCAGCGTGCATAGCGCGATTTTACCCGAGAGCGACCGACTCAAAGTGAGCGGATTCAGGTTTCCCTTGTACGGTAGAAAGCTGGTCGCTTGCATTTTACCGGTCGGTCAACTATTGTTCGGCACATGAATATTGCAACCGACACCCGATCCCGAATCGTCGCGGCAGCCAAAACGCGCTTCCATTCGCGTAGTTATGCCAACGTCGGCATCCAGGAAATCTGCGACAACGCCGGCGTACAAAAAGGCAGCTTTTATCATTTCTTCCCGTCCAAACGCGATCTGGCACTGGCGGTCATCGATGAGTTCGCAGATGACTGGGCCAATGGATTTGTGGCCGAAGCGTTTGACCCGGCATTGCCCCCGATGGAACGCATCGACTACCTGATCGACGCCGCTTATTTCTGGCAAAAATCGATCAAGGAAGTCCATGGGCGGATGCTGGGCTGCATCTTCGGCAATCTGACGCTCGAAGTCAGCACGCAGGACGACATCCTGCGCGCCAAGTTGCTGGCCATTTTTACGCGGGCCAAATTCCGCTTCAAGGATGCACTCGATCAGGCGGTTGCGAACGGTGATATCGCCCCGCTGAATACCTCGTTAACCGCTGAAGCCATGCTGGCCTACCTCGAAGGCGTGATTTTGCTGGCCAAGTCGCAAAACGACCCCGAGCTGCTTTACCGCCTGGGGCCTGCGATCAAAACCCTGCGCATTGAATTGAAGCCCGCCTGATTGCCATGCGATCAAGGGGCTTTTTTTTACTGCCGAATTTACCGACCGGTCTAGCGGTTCGGCTGGAACCGTCGCTTGGGCTGCCTGTTTAGGGCCCATCCTGCATTCGAATCCCGTTATTCATGCTGTTTCGCCCGGCATTTTTTTGCCGATTTCCTTGACCGTACGGTCATCTACACGCTGAAGGAGTTACATGATGAACACACACGCAACGCAAACCCTGGATGCACGCGGCATGAACTGCCCGCTGCCCATCCTGCGCACCAAAAAAGCCTTGTCCGGCCTGAACACAGGCGAAACGCTGGCCATCACGTCGACCGACCCGGGATCGATCAAGGACATGGAGGCATTCTGCAAACAAACCGGGAATGAGCTGGTTTCTTCCAACGCAAACCAGGGCGAGTTTGTATTCCTCGTCCGCAAAGCCTAAGGAGACGATCATGGGTGCTATCGATAAAATCATTCCAGACAACCTGGACACATCCCAGCTGGATCAATGGTTTGACCAGCGGTTTGAATCCAAAATGGCCGAACGCGAAGCCGCGCACGTCCCTTCGCTGGCCATTATCGCCACCAAGGGCACGCTCGACTGGGCCTATCCCCCGTTCATTCTGGCTTCCACCGCATCGGCACTGGGGTGGGACGTGTCGATTTTTTTCACCTTTTATGGACTCGAACTGCTGAAGAAGGATCTGCATCTTGAAATCAGCCCGCTCGGCAACCCGAGCATGCCCATGAAAATGCCGTTCGGCCCGCAATGGCTGAAGGACATCAACTGGAAAATTCCGAATATCGTCATGGCAGGGGTGCCCGGTTTCGAAAAAATGGCAACCGGCCTGATGCAGCAAACGGTCAAAAACAATGGGGTGGCCAGCATCGAAGAACTGCGGTCCATCTGCATAGAAGCCGACGTCAAGCTGGTTGCCTGTCAGATGACGGTTGAACTCTTCGGCCATTCGCACGATGCTTTCATCCCCGAAATCAAGGACTGGATCGGTGCAGCCAGCTTTTTGCCGGTGGCGCAGAAATCGGACGTGTGTCTGTTTATCTGAGTCTTTTCAGCTTGTTGGGCACTGCCGGCCGGATCATGAGCCTCAGTGTCCAGTCAGTTTTTCTGATGCGCGGGGCAAGTTGGGCAAGACCATCAGCAATCATTATTTGCCATGCTTTCCCCGCGCACTAACCTGAATGGCAGCTTCACCAGTTGTAGGGTTGAAAGGAGTTGATCATGTATATCAACGATGTAGTGCTACATGTTAATGAAACGCTGGATGCGCAGGCGCGTCACGATTTGGAAGATCAAATGCGGGCCATCGATGGCGTCATCTCTCCGGGATTCAACGAACGCACGCCGCACCTGATGGTGGTCGCGTACAACTCGGATCGCGTTGGCTCGGGACAACTGCTGGACGCAGTATCTCGCCAAGGCTATCACGCCCAGTATTGCGGGGCGATCTGAGTCACACCGTCGGGCTTCAGCCTGCGGAATGCGTTCCAAACACCACTGCCGCGACATCCTGATAGCGCTTGGCAAAGTGTACGGTCAGACCGGCACGAATGTGGTCGGGCAGCTTGTCGAAGTCACGCCGGTTGGCATCGGGCAAAATCAGTTCATTGATGCCGACGCGGCGTGCAGCAATGACTTTTTCACGGATACCGCCTACCGGTAGCACTTGGCCGGTGAGCGTGAGTTCGCCGGTCATCGCCAGGGGGCGGTTGATTTTGGCGTTTTTCGCCAGCGATAGCAGCGCGGTCGCCATGGTGACGCCGGCGCTGGGACCATCCTTGGGCGTCGCACCTTCCGGCACGTGCAGGTGTACAAAGCTCTTGTCGAAGAAGGTGGTGTCCGCGCCGTAGGATTTCAGGTGCGAGGCGACGTAGCTGTAGGCGATCTCGGCCGATTCTTTCATGACCTCGCCCAGTTTGCCGGTGAGCTTGAAGCCGCGGTTAAGCGTGTGGACGCGGCTTGCCTCGACCGGCAAGGTGGTGCCGCCCATCGAAGTCCATGCCAGTCCGGTGACGATGCCGACGCCGCTCATCGGTTTTTCCCGCGTGAACACCGGCTTGTCGAGATAGGCTTCCACTTCCTTGATGCCTATTTTGATCGGTGTCGCCGCCCCGCCCAGAATTTTGACCACAGCTTTACGCGCCACCCGTCCCAGTTGTTTTTCCAGGTTGCGCACGCCGGCTTCGCGTGCGTAGCCGTCGATCACGTGGCGCAGCGCGCCTTCGGTGATGGTGAGCTGGCCTTTTTTTAGCCCGGCGCGGGTCAGTACGCGCGGCCACAGGTGGTGTTTGGCGATGGCGATTTTCTCTTCGGTGATGTAGCCCGACAGGCGGATGACTTCCATGCGGTCGAGCAGCGCCGAGGGGATGGAAAAATCGTTCGCGGTGCAGATGAACAGCGCCTTGGATAAATCGAAGCGCACGTCGAGATAGTGATCGAGGAAATCGGCGTTCTGCTCGGGGTCGAGTACTTCCAGCAAGGCCGAGGCTGGATCGCCCTGGTAATTGGCGCCGATCTTGTCGATTTCATCAAGCATGATGATCGGGTTGGCCGAGCCGACTTCCTTCAGCGCCTGGACGAACTTGCCGGGCATCGCGCCGATGTAGGTGCGGCGATGGCCCTTGATCTCGGCCTCGTCGCGCATGCCGCCCACCGAAAAGCGATAGAACTTGCGCCCCAAGGTTTCGGCGATGGACTTGCCGATGGAGGTTTTGCCGACACCGGGCGGCCCGATCAACAGCAGGATCGAGCCGGCCATTTCGCCCCGCATCGCACCCACCGCGAGAAACTCGATAATGCGGTCCTTGACGTCATCGAGGCCGTCATGGTCGCGGTCGAGGATCTTGCGTGCGACGTCGAGATCGATCTTGTCCTGGGTATGCACGCCCCACGGCAACACGGTCAGCCAGTCGAGGTAGTTGCGGGTGACGCTGTATTCCGGCGAGCCGGTTTCCAGCAGCGCCAGCTTGTGCATTTCCTCGTCGATGCGTTTTTTGGCCGCCTCGGGCAAGGTCAGTTTGGCGATCCGCTCGTTGAAGGTATCAAGCTCGGCGGTCTTGTCGTCCTTGGCGATGCCCAGTTCTTTTTGAATTGCCTTGAGCTGCTGGCGCAGGAAAAACTCGCGCTGATGCTCGCTCATTTTCTCGTCGACCTTGTCGCGGATGTCCGATTGCAGGCGTGCGACGTCGAGTTCTTTTTTCAGCAGAACCAGTACTTTCTCCATGCGCTTTTTCAGACTGAATGCTTCCAGCACATCCTGCAAAGCCTGCTTCGATGCGGTGGTCAGGCTGGCGGCAAAGTCGGTCAGCTGCGACGGCTCATTCGGCCCGAAACGGTTGAGAAAGAACTTCAGCTCTTCAGAATAAAGCGGATTCAGCGGCAGCAAGTCCTTGATGGTATTGATGATCGCGATGGAATATGCGCGGATTTCCTCGGAATCCGGCTTGCCGGTTTCGCTCGGGTAATCAACCCGCACCTTGAATGGTGCCGTCTCGGACAGCCACTCGACAATGCGGAAGCGGCGCCGCCCTTCGGCGATGAACTGCATTTTGCCGTCGGAACGGACCGGATGGTGGATGCGCACCAGGGTGCCGATGCTGCGGAAATCCCCCCGCTTCACCTCGTCGGTGTTGTCGGGTTTGACCACGACCAGCCCCACCATGTGGTGGTTGGATTCTCCGATGGCCTCGACCGTGGTCAGCCACGGTGCCTCGTTCATCAGCAGCGGCATGGTTTGCGCCGGGAAAAAAGGCTTTTCAGTCAGCGGCAGCAGGTAGAGCTCGCTCGGCAACAGGGGATCGACCGGCAATTGCAGCTCGGTTGAGGCTTCATCTTCAGGAGCAGTCGGCTTGGGCATGGATTATTGTTCTCGTGTTGATTCAGGCAGGGTGATCAAACACCCAGTCCGAAGTATCGAGCTTATCTACCGCTTTTCAAGGTCGGGCCGGGGTGTTTGTTTGCATCGCGGAGGCTGCGAGCGGAATTTCTTCAACAATATCAGGCAATCCGGACAACACCATCAATTCGACTCGGCGATTGCGCGCCCGGCCGTCTTCTGTGTCGTTGGAGGCAATCGGCTTGCTGGCTTCGCTGCCGATCGCCAGCAGGCGCTCCGGTTCAATCCCGTTGGCAGCCAGCAAGCGCACCACGCTGGTGGCGCGCATGGCAGAGAGTTCCCAGTTCGAGGCAAACGTGGAATTGCTGATCTGCCGGTTATCCGTATGGCCGGTGACTTCAAGCTTGAACGGCTCGTTTTTCAAGGCTGCGGCCACAGTTTGCAGCACTTGCAGCGAATGCGGATGCAATCGCGCCTGCCCGGGCTCAAACAGGACATTGGCATTGATTTCGATGCTGACGCCGCGCCGGCTCTGGGTGACCCGCACCTTGCCCTCCTTGATCAGCGGCCCCATGGCGGCGAGCAGCGTGTTGGCGACATCGGTCATGTGCGTCTGTTCTTCGAGATGCTGCTGCTGCTTTAGGGTGCGTTGCTTGACCTCGGGCGGCAGCTTGAGCGTCGGCAGCTCCGGCACCTTGATGTCGTCCTCGGGGGACGGGTTGCCGAAAGCATCGCCCAGCGAATTTGCCAGGACGCGGTACTTGCCTTCATTGACGGCGGAGATGGCATACATCACCACAAAAAAAGCGAACAACAGGGTGATGAAATCGGCGTACGAAATCAGCCAGCGATCGTGGTTCTCATGCTCGAATTCGATCCGCCGCCGCTTGCGCATCAGACATAGCCTTTCAGCCGCGCTTCGATAATGCGCGGATTGTCGCCGTGCGCGATGCCGATGAGACCGTCGCAGATGATCTCGCGCTCGGTGACGCGGCGCGCAATGGTGAACTTGATCTTGTTGGCGATCGGCAGGAACACCAGGTTGGCAAGACCCACGCCATAAATGGTTGCAACGAAAGCGACGGCGATACCCGCCCCCAGTTTGCTCGGGTCCGACAGGTTTTCCATGACGTGGATCAGGCCAATCACCGCGCCCAGAATGCCGAGCGTCGGCGCGTAGCCGCCTGCGGCCTCCCACACGCGGGCAGCCTGGCGTTCGACCGTTTCAAAATTGTTGATTTGCACCTCGAGCGTTTCGCGCAGCTTGTCGGCATCCGCCCCATCGACCAGCAACTGCAGGGCGCCTTTCTGGAACGGGTCATGGGTCATGTTGACGTGCCTTTCCAGCGCCAGCACGCCTTCCTTGCGCGTGGTGTTTGACCACAGGATGACCCGGCGGATCAACGCCTGGGTATCAGACTCGGGCGGCCGGAACACCCATTTCGACATGCGCATGCCCCGTAAAAAAACCGGCAACGGGAAATGCAGCAACACCGCGGCCAGGGTGCCGACGACGACAATGACGAAGGCGGCCGGTTGCAGGAACAGGCCGATATGCCCCCCTTCCATCGCCTGGCCGCCGAGGATGGCGGCCAGCCCCAGCACCAGACCAATCAGGCTGCCACGATCCATGCATCCTCCTTGAGTTTGGTGCGGATCCGCGCGATGGCCTGGCCGTGCAGCTGGCAAATACGCGATTCGGTGACGCCGAATACTTCGCTGATTTCACGCAGGTTGAGCTCCTGTTCGTAATACAGGGACATCAGCAATTGCTCGCGCTCGGGCAGCGCCTCGATTCCGCGGATGATGCAGGCGCGCAAATTGGCATCGAGCAATTGCGGCAGCGGCATGCTGGCCTCGTTCGCCGATTGCTTGTCGAGAAAGGAGTCATCTTCGTCCGCTTCGCCAAAGTCTTCGAAATACAGCAGTTGATGGCCGCGCGCATCGCCCAGCATGTCCTGGTATTCACCCAGCGGAATTTTCATCGACTCGGCGATTTCCGTTTCACTCGGTTGTCGCCCGAGTTTGTGCTGCAAGGCGCCGATGACCGCCTCGATCTTGCGCATCGACTGCCGGGCGGTGCGCGGCATCCAGTCGGAATGGCGCAGCTCGTCGATCATCGAGCCGCGAATGCGTTGAATGGCATAGGCTTCGAACTGCGCGCTCTGCGCTTCGTCATAGCGGCTGATGGCGTCGAGCAGGCCGATCATGCCGGCCTGCACCAGATCGTCTTCCTCCACGCTGGGCGGCAGCCGCCCCATCATGTGATGCGCCAGCCGTTTGACCATCGGCATGTATTGCGTCAGCAGTTCGCTTTTTTCGCTTTTTCCGCTTGCTGTGTACATAGGATTCTGGGATTACCCCCTTCTACAGGATTCCATCAGGCGACCGCCTTCGATCACGCGCTGCATGAAGCCACCGACGTTACCCAGGCTGGCCGGCTGGGGCCAGCGCAACAGACCATCGGCCAGTTTGCGAAACTGCGAGGTCGATTTTGCGACCGGGAAGGCATCCACGACCGAGGTGCGCAGCCGGTTGGCGCGATCCAGACGCTCGTCCAGCGGCACATAGCCGAGGTAATCCACCGACACCCCCAGATAGCGCTCGGCGGTCTGCGAGAAATTGTGCGCGACGGCTTGCGCCTGCTCGGGCGATTCGATGCGATTGAGCAGCAGGCGGAACTGGCGCTTGCCGAAATTTTGCGACAGGCGTTTCACTAGGGTGTAAGCCTGCGTGATGGCGGTGTTGCCGGGCGGCAGTACCACCATGATTTCCGAAGCAGCCAGACCCAGCGGCAACGCGTCGGGATCGGTGGCCTCTTCCATGTCAACCAGCACCACGTCTACCCCGCATTGCAGCTGGGTAAAGCTTTGCGCCAGCCATTCCTGGTCGCGCTCGGACAGGCGGCCCAGGCGGCTGAACCCGCCGCCAATCGGCAGCACCTGCACATTGTCGGGGCCGGTCAGGATCAGCGCATCCAGGGTGCAGCGACCGGCCAGCACGTCCATCACGTCGTGGCGCGGGGTCAATCCGAGCGCGGCGGCGGCGCCCTGCCCCTTGTGGCTCTGGTCGATGATGAGTACGTCGCGTCCGCCGCGCGCCAGCGCGACGGCCAGATTGGCGGTCGCGGCTGTCTTGCCCGCGCCCTGCTGCCCCGACATTACGGTTATGACCTGAAACCCGGCCTGCCCCAATCCCAACAGGCTGCGCAGCCCGGCGGCCTGATCGCTGTTGAACTTGTCGCCTTTGAAATCAGCCATGGGACACCGCGCTTTCGCGATGCTGGGTCGGCTGGCCGCTCAGGGCGAATGCGAGTTCGCTGTCGTCGAGCTGCCAGGGCGAGGACAGGGTTCGCGTCTTGAACGCGCGATGGATCAGGTATTGGCGGTTGGCCAGATGCAGGTCTTCGGGCACGCGCTGGCCGGTCGCCAAGTAGTGCACATTGAGCTGGTGACGGATCGCGCAGTCGAGCGCGGGGCCGAGGCTGGCGGCTTCGTCGACTTTCGACAGGATGCAGCCGTCGAGACCGCGCGACTGGTAGGCGCGCACCACTTCGTCCAGCGTGTCGCCGTGGCTGGTGGCGTTCAGCAGCAGCAGGCGCTTGATCGGGTGTTCGGCCTGGCACAGCATTTCGACCTGCTCGGCCACCGCCTGATCGCGCTGGCTCATGCCGACGGTGTCGATCAATACGGTGTGCTTGTTGCGCAGTTCCTTCAGCGCAATCCGCAGGTCAGCCGCGTCACGCACCGCATGCACGGTCACGCCGAGAATCTTTCCGTAAATGCGCAGCTGCTCGTGGCCGCCGATCCGGTAGCTGTCGGTGGTGAGCAGCGCCAGCTTGCCGGCGCCGTGGCGCACCACAAAGCGCGCGGCCAGCTTGGCAGTGGTGGTGGTCTTGCCCGCCCCGGTCGGCCCCATCAGGGCGAACACGCCGCCGCCGTCGAGCATGTCGGTTTCGTTTTGCATCACCTGCAGCCGCTTCATCAGCGTGTTGCGCATCCACACCTGCGCCTGTTCGGCGTCGCCACGTTCTTCGCCGCGCGGCAACGTATCCAGCAGTTCACGCGCCAGGGTGGCACTGAAGCCCGCCGCCAGCATGTCGCGCATCAGAGTGGCACCGGACGGGTCACGTCCGGGCAGATCGCGCCAAGCCAGATCGGCCAGCTGGTTCTCCAGCCGCGATTGCATCATCTTGATTTCGCTGATCACGCTTTTGGCCAGTTGGGCGCCTTCCTGGCTCGGCAGGGCAACCCGCTCGACCAGCCGGCGTTTGAATGTCACCTCAGGATTTGGCTCGCTCTGCATGTCCATCGCCAATTCCTGTGGCTCAGGAGCCCGGGGCTGCGTCGGTTTTGGGGTGGGCATGTCCACCACCGCGGGCGCCATCGCAGCGATGTCTTCCGCCGGGATCGCCAGCACCTCAACCCCGCCATCAACGGCGCGATTCGACAGGATGACGGCATCCGGCCCGAGCACTTCGCGCAACTGGCGCATGGCTTCACGGGATGTTTTGGCGACAATACGTTTGACGTTCATGCTGCTCCTCCTACAAGGGAAGTGACTTTGATGTGTTTGCCTTCGGGTACTTCAGCGTGCGAAAGCACTTTGAGTTGCGGCACGGTGCGCCGCAAAAAACGGGCAAGTAAAGGACGCAGCGCAACCGGCGTCAGCAATACAGGCGGATGGCCCAGCGCTTCCTGGCGCTGGGTCGAAGTCTGGGTGCGTTCGAGCAGGGCATCGGCGAGGCCGGGCTCCATTGCGGCCGCATCGCTGCCGGCCTGCAGGGTTTGCATCAACAAACGCTCCAGGCTCTGGTCGAGTGCGATCACCGGCAGTTCGCCGACCGAGCCATAAATCTGTTGCACGATCGAGCGCCCCAGCGCCACCCGCACCAATGCGGTAAGCTCGCTGGGATCCTGGACGCGTGCGGCATCCTCCAGCAGAGTGTCGATGATGCTGCGCATGTCGCGGATCGCCACGCCTTCGATCAACAGGTTTTGCAATACTTTTTGCACGGTGGAAAGCGACAGCATCTTCGGCACCAGGTCTTCCACCAATTTGGGCGCGCTTTTGCCCAGGTGATCGAGCAGTGACTGCGTTTCCTGACGCCCCAGCAGCTCAGCCGCATGCTGCGTCACCAGATGGTTCAGATGGGTGGCGATCACGGTGCCGGGATCCACCACGGTGTAGCCCAGCGCCTGGGCCTGATCCCGCAACTCGGACTCGATCCACACGGCAGGCAGGCCGAATGCGGGATCGCGTGTGGCCACGCCAGGCAAGGTCGCCGTGATGTTGCCTGGATCGATCGCCAGAAACAGCCCGGTGCGTACTTCGCCGCTGCCGATTTCCACGCCTTTAAGCGTGATGCGGTAGCTGTTCGGGCTGATTTCGAGATTGTCCCGGATGTGAACGGCGGGCGGCAAAAAACCGATTTCGCGGGCGAATTTCTTGCGGATGCCCTTGATGCGGCGCACCAGTTCGCCGTCAGCCGCGCTGTCCACCAGCGGAATCAGGCGATAACCGACTTCCAGCCCCAGGGTGTCGATCGGCGCGACGTCTTCCCAGCTGGCTTCCTGCGACTCGACGGTCGCCACGGGCGCGCTCTGCACGTCCTCCGCCGCCACGTCCTTTTTCTGGCTGCCTTTATAGGCCATCCAGACCATGCCACCGGCTAGCAGCAGGAAAGAGAAGTGCGGCATGCCGGGAATCATTCCCATCATGCCGATAATCGCGGCGGTGATGTAGAGCGCCTGGGTTTTGTTGAAGATGTTGGACAGCACCTGTCCGGCGATGTCCTCATCCGTGCTGACCCGGCTGACGATCAAACCCGCGGCAATGGAAATCACCAGTGCCGGAATCTGCGCCACCAGGCCATCGCCGATCGCCAGCAGGGTGTAGTTGCGCGCAGCATCGGCCAGCGACATATCGTGTTCCATCAAACCGATGATGAGACCGCCGACGATATTGATCAGCAAAATCAGGATGCCGGCGATGGCGTCGCCGCGCACAAATTTTGAAGCACCGTCCATCGACCCGAAAAAGTCGGCTTCCTGCGAGACTTCCGCGCGGCGGCGACGGGCTTCGTCCTCGTCGATCAAACCGGCATTGAGGTCGGCATCAATCGCCATCTGCTTGCCTGGCATGGCGTCCAGGGTAAAGCGCGCGCTGACCTCGGCAATGCGCCCGGCACCCTTGGTGATGACGATGAAGTTGATCACCACCAGAATCACGAACACGATGATGCCCACCGTGTAGTCACCGCCCACCAGGAAATGGCCGAACGCCTCGATCACTTTACCTGCAGCATCCGGGCCGGTATGACCTTCCAGCAGCACGACGCGGGTCGAGGCGACGTTGAGCGACAAGCGCAGCAAAGTGGACAGCAACAGCACCGTGGGAAAGGCGGCGAAATCGAGCGCTTTCTTGGTCGACAAGCTCACCAGCAGCACCATGATGGATAGCGCGATGTTGAAGGTGAACAGCATGTCCAGCAGGAACGTGGGCAACGGCAGCACCAGCATCGCCAGAATGAGGACGATGAAAATCGGTGCCGCCATGGAACGCGCCTGGGCGGCGTTAAACAGCTTGGATAAATTCAGGCCATTCATGCAGTGGCCTGCAGCGGATCAAGTTCGGGCGGAACCGGCAAGGCGGTCGGCGCATTCGGATACACCCCGCCCACCTGCTGGAAATGGCGCAGCTGGAACACGTAGGCCAGCACTTCGGCCACGGCGGTGTAGAGGGTGGCAGGAATTTCATCGCCAATTTCGGTGTGACGGAACAGCGCGCGTGCCAGGGGCGGCGCTTCCAGCAGCGGCACATTGTTCTCGGCGGCCAGTTCGCGGATCTTGGCGGCGACGGCGTCAGCACCTTTGGCCACCACACGCGGTGCGCCCATTTTGCCTTCGGTGTATTTGAGCGCCACGGCGTAATGGGTCGGGTTGGTCACCACCACATCGGCCTTGGGCACTTCGCTCATCATGCGACGGCGTGAGATTTCACGCTGCTGGGCACGGATGCGCGCCTTGAGGTGCGGATCGCCTTCCGACTCCTTGGATTCCTGACGCAGTTGCTCTTTGGTCATTTTCAGCTTGTTGTGGTGGCTCCACAGCTGATAGGGCAAGTCCAGCACGACGATAAAAATCATCGCGCCCGAGGCCAGCAGAAACACCTTGCCTATGAGGTCGCCCATGTGACGAATTGCGGTCGCGGGCTCTTCCAGGCTCAACGAGAAAATGGCATCGATGTTGGACCAGATCAGCCAGCTTGCAACCACGCCCAGCAGGCCGACCTTGCCCAGCGACTTGAGCAGTTCGACCAGACCTTGCGAGGACAGGATGCGCTTGATGCCGGACAGCGGGTTCAGACGGCTGAATTTCGGCATCAGCGCCTTGGAGCTGAACAACCAGCCATGCAGCATGAACGGCGCAACCAGCGTGGCGATCACGACCAGGGCGAGAAACGGTGCCAACGCCAGCGCCGCCTCGAAAAACTGGCTCGACAGCTGATTCATCACGTACGAACTATCACGCGCGATGGCGGGTTCAAACTGCAAACCGCCGCGAACGATCCCGGATAGCGTCTGGCCCATGCCGCTGGCCATCATCCACATGCCCGAGCCGCCCGCCATCAGAACGACAAACGTAGCCAGCTCACGCGACTGCGGCACCTGGCCGTCTTCGCGCGCTTTGTCCAATCGCTGTTGCGATGGGGCTTCGGTCTTTTCCTGATCGCTTTCTTCAGCCATCCCTGATTCACCTGTAGAGGATGCCCGTCACGTCACTCAAATCGGGACGGGCTTTCTTAGGTTGAATTATTGGTCATGCCCAGGCTGGGCAATCAGGGGAATACAGCGGGTTTTAGCCTGCTATTTAGCGCCAGACGGCGCAGCAGGCTCAGTTCGCAGCAGGCACTGCGCGGGCTTTGCTGACCGATTCGCGCACGGCGGCTTCGTCAGCGATGCTGACGCCGCTGGCCTCTTTGGTGATGGCGTCTTCGGTACGCTTGTTCATCACGATGATGCTGATGCGGCGATTGACCGGATCGAAGGGCGCCGCCTGGTTGAAGGCAACCGACGATGCCAGCCCGACCACGCGCAGCATTTTCTTTTCGTCCATGCCCCCCAGGACCAGTTCGCGCCGCGAAGCGTTGGCCCGATCCGCCGAGAGTTCCCAATTACTGTAGCCGCGACCCGCATTGGAATACGGCGTGGCATCGGTATGGCCCGACAGGCCGACACGGTTTTGCACGTCGTTCAGCACCTTGCCGATTTCACGCAAAATGACCTTGGTGTAGGGCTGCAGCTCCGCACCCGCCAGTTTGAACATCGGCCGGTTCTGTTCATCCACAATCTGAATGCGCAACCCTTCGGTCGTAATGTCGAGCAGGAGTTGGCGTTTGAACTGCTTGAGGGTGGGGTTGGCGTCGATTTCCGCTTCCAGACGCCCCTTCAGCAATTTGAGCTTTTCCGCTTCAATCCGTTGGAGTTCGGCTTTTGCCGCCTCCAGGTTGTAGGATTTTCTTTCGTTTATCGTCTCGCCCTTTTTGACCTGCCCACTCTTGCGGGACAGATCGGTGCCGCCGCCTTTGATGACACTCGAACTGTCTCCACTGCCCGAGCCTCCCTGCATGGCGACTTTAAGCGGGGTTTTAAAGTACTCGGCGATACCGTTCAAATCACCCTTGGCAGTCGAACCCAACAGCCACATCAACAAGAAAAATGCCATCATGGCCGTCACGAAGTCGGCATAAGCGATTTTCCACGCTCCGCCGTGGTGACCGCCGGCCACTTTCTTGATGCGCTTGACGATGATGGGCGCTTTTTGTTCGCTCATTTATGCCCTTCGGGTATAGGGAAAACTCAAACTGACGAAAAAAGCTCAGCGCGATTTTGCGCCCTTGACGTGCTCTTCCAGCTCGCTGAAGGACGGGCGCTCGGTCGAGAACAAAACCTTGCGGCCAAACTCGACCGCAATCGCAGGGGCATAGCCATTGATGCTGGCCAGCAGGGTAACCTTGACACACTGGAACATCTTGGTTGATTCGTGCAGTTTTTGCTCGAGCAAACCCGACAACGGCCCGACAAATCCATAGGCCAGCAAAATACCGAGAAAGGTGCCCACCAGCGCGTGGGCAATCAATATCCCCAGTTCCGCCGGCGGCAGATGCACTGATTCCATGGTGTGCACCACCCCCATCACCGCTGCCACAATGCCAAACGCAGGCAAGCCATCGCCCAGCTTGGCAACGACGTGAACCGGCAGTTCACCCTCGTGATGATGGGTTTCGATTTCGTTGTCCATCAGGTTTTCAATTTCAAAGGCATTCATGCTGCCGCTCACCATCAGCCGCAGATAGTCAGTGAGAAACTCAACGATATGGTGATCGGCCATGATGGTCGGATATTTGGTGAACAGCGGGCTGTTCTCCGGTGAATCGACATCGCTTTCAACCGACATCAGCCCTTCCTTGCGGATCTTGGTCAACAATTCGAACAGCAGCGCGAGCGTGTCCATGTATAGCGCCTTGCTGTATTTCGAACCTTTAAAGATGGTTGGCAAGGCTTTCATGGTTGCCTTGATCGCTTTGGCATTGTTGCCCACCAGGAATGCACCGCCCGCACCGCCGCCGATCATCAACAGCTCCAGCGGCTGAAACAAGGCGGCCAGATGCCCACCAGCCATCGCAAAGCCGCCGAACACCGCAAGTACCACAACAATATATCCAACGATGACTAGCACAAGCGTCCATCCCTTTTGATTGACTCACCGGTCGTGAGCAGCATCGTGTTTAACCCCGATCCACCCCTGAAGTTTCGACCGAATTGCTCAAAACTTGATGGCACGCTCACGAAGAATTCCAGTGCCTGTTCACATTCGCCACGCGTAAAGCCTATGGCGCGCCCCTTCGGCCAGATCAATCACCTGATCCGGTTGCCGCGCCTGTACATCGAATGACAGGCTGATGAGCAAACTTCCCTTGCGCATTTGCACCTGCGCCTGCTGCCACACGCCCGGCATCGCAGCCGGCGAAAGAAAAGCAAACACCACATCGAAGTCGGCCAGATCAAGCGCCGCGTAATCGCGACGCAGAAAGGTGACCTGGCTGCGTTTGAACCAGGCACGCACGCGACTGATGAGCCAGGGTGCCGGAGCAATCTCAGTGCCGTAAAAGTCAGCCAGCGGAAACCGCGACTCCAGATAGAACGGTACATCGCCGAAGCCGCTTCCGATATCGATAAAACGGAATGGCGTCGCCGATGGCAACAGTGGAATGATGGCTAGCCAAGCCTTGCGGTCGGACAGATACAGCGGCACCCGGGTGCGGAAACTACTCCAGTAGAACAACACCAGCAGTAAAAATGCCGCCAGATAAATCCAGGCGGGCAGATTGAATTGCCGTGCAAACAAGATGATGGGGAAGAAACCAAGATGGAGTGGCAGCCACCAGGAAGGCTGACGCCAAAACCGGCTCAACCCCGCGGCCACAAAACCTTGAGCCAGAGCCAGTTGCCATAGAACAGGCTGAAATAAAAAAACGGATTGGAGCGAAACGGTCAGCAATGCCACCAGCAGCAAAGCCGCACACTGAACGATAAGCGACTGAAGGCTGACCGGCAGGCGCGTCACCACCCAGAGCTGCAGTGTCGTTCAGGCCGCAGCCAGCTCGGCCTGCGCTTCGGCCTTGGCCTTGCGGGTTTTGCCGGCACGCGCGGGAACATTGCACAAGCCGCACACATAATCCCCATGCAAGTCGTCAGGATGAACCACGAAATGGCCGCCGCAACAGCTGCACGCTGCAGTTTCCAGCATGTTGCTTTCGAAAAATCGATGCAATGTCCAGGCACGGGTGAAACTCAAAACGGCCTCAGTCTGATTGGAATGAAGGTATTCCTGATACAGGCGATAGCTTTTGAGAATGGCCTCAATCCCGCTGCATTCGCTGTTTTTGATCAGATAGCGATGAATATTGATAAACAGCGAGGAGTGCACGTTGGGCAGCCAGGTCAGAAACCAGTCGGTCGAAAAAGGCAACATGCCCTTGGGCGGGGAAACGCCCTTGACCTCCTTGTAGAGCTTGAGCAAACGTTCGCGCGACAATGAGGTTTCGGATTCCAGCACCTGCGGGCGGGCACCGAGTTCGATCATTTCGATCGCCAACTGGGTGTCGCGCATTTCGGTCAACAGGCTTTTTTTACTCATTTGAACAGTCCTCAAACGCTACGGTCAGAATCAGGCGAATGCTGCCTGCCCGGCCATCAGAATGGCTGCATGCGATTGCGCCATTGCCCGGTCTTTGGTGTAGGAGGTCAACATGTTGAGCACCATTCCGTCGTCGAAGCGGAAGCGCGAGACCAGCATGCCGGAACCGGCAAGCTTGAGGATCTGCGCGGCAGTCAGTGTTTCAATCAAATCGGCAACATCCTGGCTGATCCCCAGGCGAAAGACCGCAGCGGTCTTGTCGGTTTGGATCATGTGTTGAGCCAGCATCAAGTAGTTGAGATTGACATCACGTATTTCTTCCATCATTTCGTCGAGTTTCATGTTGTCGGTCCTTATTTGCAGAATTATTTTCGGTTTCACACTTAAGTCAGCGTTGTGAAATCGTTATCGGACGACACCCTTGAAAGATAATACAGACAAAGCACTAATAAAACGTAGGAAGATAACCCTACAAGCACTTGGCGTTTGTCTTACAAGACAATCCGGCCAAAAGCACGCAGCCAATACAGGCCGCCCGTATTAATTCAAAACCCCATGAAAACAAAGAAATACTTAGACAACCTGTTTGACTGGGTGGCTGCAGGCATTGCACCTGCAGCCTTGATTACACCGCCGGACCGATTCAAGCCCGCTGATAGATATCCTCAAAGCGCACGATATCGTCCTCTCCCAGATAGGTGCCAGACTGCACCTCGATCATATGCAAGTCGATTTTTCCAGGATTTTCCAGCCGGTGCGAAGTCCCCAGCGGAATATAGGTAGACTGGTTCTCGCTTAGCAGAATCACGCTGTCGCCACAGGTGACGCGTGCTGTCCCTGATACAACGATCCAGTGCTCTGCCCGGTGGTGATGCATCTGCAGACTCAGCTTCTCGCCGGGTTTGACCATGATGCGCTTGACCTGAAAACGCTCGCCCTCGTCGATACCCTCATACCAGCCCCAGGGCCGGTAAACCTGCTTGTGGACCAGATGTTCACAGCGTTTCCCGGCTTTCAGGCGATCCACCAGCTTCTTCACATCCTGCACCTGGTCCTTATGCGCAACCAGAACGACATCGGCTGTTTCCACGACCACCAGCTCAGATACCCCGAGCATGGCAACCATGCGGGTTTCAGCACGAATGAAATTGTTGTGCGCGTTTTCCAGCATCACGTCACCCCGGCTGGCATTGCCCTGGCCGTCCTTCTCCGCAACATCCCATAACGCGGTCCAGGCACCAATGTCGTTCCAGGCCATATCGGCGGGCACCACCGCCGCGCGCCGGGTGTGTTCCATCACGGCGTAATCGACCGAATCGGACGGGCAAGCCTCGAAGGCGGCAGGATCAAGCCGGACAAAGTCCAGATCCAGCGAAGCCGCATCCAATGCGGCACGGCTGGCATTCAGAATATCGGGGCGCAAGGCTTGCAGCTCATTCAGAAAGTCCACCGCCCGGAACAGGAACATACCGCTGTTCCAGAAATACTCGCGGGACTCCACATACTGTAGCGCGGTAGCCAGATCGGGCTTTTCGAAGAACGCTGCAACCTGATATGCCCCGGCCACATCTGCCAGTTGCGCGCCCTTGCGAATGTACCCATAACCCGTCTCAGGCGTGGCCGCAACGATTCCAAACGTGGCCAGATGACCTTTCTGGGCCGCTACAGCCGCTGTTCGGATCGCCGCATGAAACGCTTCGACGTCCCCAATCAAGTGGTCCGCTGGCAAAACCAGCATCAAGGCATCAGGATCATCCCGGCTCAGCATCAGGGCCGCGACCGCAATTGCCGGCGCGGTATTGCGTCCGACGGGCTCCAGCACAATTGCGCGCGGCACGGTGTCAATCTGCCTCATTTGCTCGGCAATCATGAAGCGGTGCTCGACATTACACACCATCAGCGGCGCGGCCATGTCCGGAAAACCTCCCAATCGGCTGACCGTATCCTGCAGCAAGCTGAAATCGCTTGCCAGCGGCAACAGCTGTTTTGGCAGCGCAGCGCGAGACAAGGGCCACAGGCGGGTGCCCGAGCCACCGGAAAGGATCACAGGATGGATAGTGGTCATATCGTGAGTGTCAATGATGAGTTTTATCAGGTGTGGAGAATAGTGCCACCGTTACGCTACTCGCTTGTGTCAGCCGCTTGAAAAAGCACATGAAGCATGTTGAACTTGAATCATATGTCAAGCGTGCAAACGAATGGCATGCATGGTGAGGGATTCCCCCCTCCACAGCAAGCCAGGAAAATAATTCCCTGACCCGGCATCAAGAAAATGCAAACGACACCGTTAAATATTTCAATGCTTACAACTGTGTTGATCGACGCAGTGCTTGAGTAGATTTCCCTTGTAGATTGCCTGGTACGGGGTTTTCCCCGGGTGCTCCTCCTCCAGCCACACCAGGTTTCAACGGCGCTTAATGCGCCGTTTTTGTTTTGCCCCTTAAAAAATCCAGGGCTTGCAACACCTCAATTGGAAATGAACCTGCGCCCCTGTCGGTAGAACAACACGCCCAGGAATGGGTTCACGAAATGAGCGACAGGTCGTGGCGTCATGCAAACGTGTTCCATGACGCATGTTGAAATCCTCAGGGAGTGCTCTCGGCAAAGGCCCTCACACCACCCGACTGGCGAGCAGCCTGCAAGGCTTGAGCAGCCCTATCCCGCGCAGCCTGTTTTTCTTGTTTGGCCTGTGCCTTTGCCAGCACTTCCTGACGCTTGAGCTCGGCTTGCTTCTGGGCTTCCTGCGTACGTTGTGCCTCAAGGGTGGCCTGACGTTTGCGCGTTTCCGCCTGCAACGCAGCTTCCTGATGAGCCTTCGCCTGACTGGCCGCTTCTTTTCTCGCCTGCAGTTTGCGCGCTGCTTCCTGCTCCCCCCGCTGCGCTTCGAGTCGAGCTCGCGCCTCCTTGAGGTCGGCGCGCATCTTTGCACCCGTTTGACGGATGCGCTCACTAATCGCGTTTAGGTCCTCGCTAGAAAGTGTGGGGCTATCAGCTGCTGCCTTGCCCACTGCGGCTTCTGCCGAATAGGTGGTAACAGGCAGCAGAATGATCAAGCTTGTTGTGAGAAGTCGAGTCACCAGGGCAAGTTTCATGCGTGTTCCTTTTTGGCTGGAGGATATCCAGCGAACGCGCCTAGGCTCGATTTCCTCCTTTGCTCACCTGCGATGAGCCAGGAAACCAAAATTGACGACACGCGTCCGCCGATTACACGCTAACGGCTACACACGACGAAAACTTGACGGGAATCAGGCCGGTACAGCCTCCTCAAATTCAAGACAAACCTTATCGTTTGCATCCAGGTCGATAGTCACGCGTCCACCTTGGGTCAGCTTTCCGAATAGCAGCTCATCGGCCAGGGCCTTGCGGATGGTGTCCTGAATCAGACGTGCCATGGGACGTGCTCCCATCGAGGGATCAAAACCATTCTTGGCCAGGTAGGCTTTCAACGCGTCGGTGAATACCGCTTCAACTTTTTTCTCGTGCAGCTGATCTTCCAGTTGCATCAGGAATTTGTCGACCACCTGAAGAATAATCGGCTCAGTCAAGGTGGCGAACGGAATGATCGCGTCCAGACGGTTGCGGAATTCCGGTGTGAACATGCGACGGATTTCACCCATTTCATCGCCACTCTCACGTGAATTGGAAAAGCCAATCGTAGCCTTGTTCAACATTTCTGCTCCCGCATTGGTGGTCATGACAAGCACCACGTTGCGGAAATCGGCTTTACGTCCATTGGTGTCAGTCAGTGTGCCGTGATCCATTACCTGCAACAGCACATTGAAAATGTCCGGATGAGCCTTCTCAACTTCATCGAGCAAAACAACCGAGTAGGGTTGCTTGTTGACTGCCTCTGTCAGCAACCCGCCTTGATCGAAACCCACATAACCGGGCGGCGCGCCGATCAGGCGTGATACCGCGTGGCGCTCCATGTATTCCGACATGTCAAAGCGAATGAGTTCGACGCCGAGCACATAAGCCAACTGGCGCGCGACCTCGGTCTTGCCGACACCGGTCGGGCCTGAGAACAGGAAGCTGCCGATAGGCTTTTGCGGATTACCCAAACCGCTGCGCGACATTTTGATTGCGGTTGCCAGCATGTCGATTGCAACATCCTGCCCGAACACCACGGCTTTCAGATCGCGATCAAGCGTTTTAAGTGCGTTCTTGTCGTTGAGAGAGACCGTTTTAGGTGGGATACGCGCAATTTTGGCAATGATGTCCTCGATTTCGCGTGGGGTAATCACTTTTTTCTGCTTCGACTTCGGCAGAATCCGTTGCGCCGCGCCGGCCTCGTCAATCACGTCAATGGCCTTGTCCGGCAAATGGCGGTCATTGATATAGCGCGCTGACAGCTGGGCAGCCGTTGTCAGTGCAGCCGCAGTGTATTTGACGCCGTGGTGATCCTCGAAGCGCGATTTCAGTCCACGCAGAATCTGCACGGTTTCATTGACCGAAGGCTCGGGCACATCAATTTTCTGGAAACGCCGCGACAACGCATGATCTTTCTCGAAAATGCCACGATATTCGGTATAGGTAGTCGCACCAATGCAACGCAACTGACCCGAGGAAAGTGCTGGTTTCAACAGGTTGGAGGCATCAAGCGTGCCGCCTGATGCGGCACCTGCCCCAATCAAAGTATGAATCTCATCAATGAACAATACGGCTTTGGGGTTATCCGCCAACTGCTTCAAGACGCCTTTGAGGCGTTGCTCGAAATCACCCCGATACTTGGTTCCGGCAAGCAAGGCGCCCATGTCCAGCGAATACACTGTGCTTTGTGCCAGAATTTCAGGTACTGAACCTTCAATGATGCGGCGCGCCAGGCCTTCTGCAATGGCGGTTTTTCCCACCCCTGCCTCACCCACCAAAAGCGGGTTGTTTTTACGCCGGCGGCACAAGGTCTGGATGACTCGCTCCAGTTCCTGGTCGCGACCGATCAAGGGATCGATCTTGCCGGCCAGCGCCTGGACATTCAGATTCTGGGCAAAACTATCCAGCGGTGAAGCCGCAGCCGCCTCGGAACCGACCTCGGCGGGTTCGTCGGCGCGCGGCGCCTGGTCGCTGTGCGGCGTTTTACTGATGCCATGTGAAATGAAGTTCACGATATCCAGGCGCGTAATGCCCTGCTGAGTTAGGAAATAAACCGCGTGGGAATCCTTTTCGCCAAATACGGCCACCAGCACGTTGGCGCCCGTCACTTCCTTTTTCCCGGACGACTGAACGTGCAGGATGGCGCGCTGGATCACGCGCTGGAAACCGAGCGTGGGCTGGGTGTCCACCTCGCCCTCGGCGGTCACCTTGGGCGTGTGCTCGGTAATGAAATGATCGAGCTGTTCGCGCATGGTCTCGATATTGGCGCCACACGCACGCAAAACTTCCATCGCGGAAGGGTTGTCCAGCATCGCCAACAACAGATGTTCCACCGAAATAAATTCGTGGCGCTTTTGCCGCGCATCCATGAAAGCCATGTGCAGCGTGACTTCGAGTTCTTGGGCAATCATTTTAAACCTCCTCCATCGTACATTGCAGCGGATGCTGATGCTGGCGCGCGAAATCCACAACCTGTTCAACCTTGGTACTCGCAATATCTTTGGGGTATATGCCGCATACCCCCACGCCTTCAGTATGCACTTTGAGCATGATTTGTGTCGCCCGTTCTTCATCGATGCCAAAAAACTTCTTGAGAACATGCACCACGAATTCCATCGGGGTGTAATCATCGTTCAGGAGCATGACCTTGTACAAAGGCGGCGGTTTGACCTTTGCGGTAACCGGTTCCAGCAGGGTAGTGCTTTCTCTCTTGGTTGGCATAGCCTGAATAAACCTGAATGGGATGCTGTATTTTGAGGTGCAACACGGGATTTTCAAGCCCGTTGCGAGTAGGGCCAAGCCCAGAGGGAGGTTTTTTCGGCAGAGGCCCGAGATGCGCCAGTATTGCAGTCAGGCGGGCGCGCCAGTATCCCCCTCGATCCCTCAGGGCAGAATCAGGCAAAAAACCGCGCCGGTTTCATTGTAGAGCCGAAGCTCGCCAAATACACCTTTGTTTTCATGTGCTTGAACGACCATCCTGGCAAATTGCAACCCTAGGCCGGTTCCGGTTGAACGGTAGGGCGTGTGGGTTGCCACGCTGGTCAGGATGTGATCCGGGTACCCGTCCGAGTCATCGCGCACGAAGAACGCCAGGCATCCATCGCGCATGCTAGCTTCGATGCGGACACATGAACGCGCATAAGCCAGAGAATTCTGGATCGCATTGAGCAGGGCCATCTCGATCAAATCGCGATCAAAAAACCAGATGGCAGGCACATCCGACGCCAGTTCGGTTTCAACGCGAAAGCGGCCACGCGACAAGGCAGCCGTGCGCTCCATGAGCTCATGCACCAGATCGTGTGGCGAATAGGCGTCAATGACCGGATCCAGCTGCTGGTTATCCGCTTTGTATATCAGCAAGGCCTGTTGCAACCGGTCTATCACGCTTTGGCACAGTAGGCGCGCGTCACCGACGCTGCGATCGTGCTGCGGCTCATCCTGCACGGGAATGCTATCGAGCGTCATCGATAGCAGACCGAGATTGTTTTTCAGCTCATGAATCAGGGCTGCATACAGCGCGGTGCCATCGAGGTTCATGCTGGCTTGCCCTTGTTCATGCTTTGTTCATGCCAAAACGGATCTCTACGTCCTTCAAGTGCAAACGCAGCCCTGAAATGCGCGAATGGCCAGGCGCCTGGCGCTCGGCTTCGGCCAGATGCTTGCGCGCAATCGCCATCATTTTTTCATCCATGCCCACCTGATCAATATATTTGAGGATCACCCAGACCGCGTTCATGATGATGCGCGGGTTGAAGGGGGCTTCGTCACAGGCAGTAAGCAATTTTTCAACAGCGGTTTTGTAATCGCCCTTTTGTGCCAGGACGACGCCTTCGTTGTTGAGTTTGCGAATATCAGCGGTAGCCGAAGCCAGTACGGCCGCACCCGCATCGCTGCGCCCGGCCTGATCATAGATTTTGCGGGCCTTGGCCAGCAACGATTCGCTGTCATGGGCATTACGCGCCACTTCGGCAACTATGCCGTCAGCCTCGCCCTCACGGCCAGTGGCCATGCATACGTTCGCAAGATCGAGCATCATCTGGGGATCGCAGCGTGTTCCTGTACTGCGCAAAGTCGCGGCTTCGTCCAGGGCTTTCACGGCCTCCTGCAGGTTGCCCGCCTGGTTGTGCATCATGCTGTGTGAAACAGCCATCACCAGCTTGCCTTCCGGACTGCCCTGCAAGCTTGATTTGTTTTTTTTCAGCGTATCGGCAACCGCCTTCAGGTCGCCCTGCTCGACCTGTACCCGACACAAGTTACCGAGGTCGGCGGGCGTGACGAAAATGGAGTGGCGGCCTTTTTCCAGCGTGTTGGTAAAAGCGGTGCGAGCAGCATCCAGATCACCATTGGTGTAGGCTACCTCGCCAAGTTTTTGCTGGCGGCGAACGGTCTTTCCAGAGATGGCCACGCCCTTTTCCAGTGCAGCCTGTGCGGCCGCGCCATCTTTTTTTGCCAGGCATACGTCCGCCAGCAGGTCATAGGCCGCCACCATCGATGGCGCGTGTTCCAGCACATCGCGCAGCTCTTCCTCTGCCGGCTCGTCTTTTTTCTGCAGGTGCAGCGAACGCGCCAGGCCCAACCGTGCCCAGGGAATGGCGCGCATCGCAATAACCTGCTTGTACAGGGCCTCGGCTTCATCGAAGCGTCCAAGTGTGACCAGGACCTCTCCCTTGAAGCGTAAAGCATCGACCAGATATTTCGGCTTGCTGCGCATCAGCTCGTCGCATGCCATAAGCGCTGCCTCCAGATCCTGTGCGAGAAAATGCCGATACACCTCGCGAAATGCCCGTTTGCGCAGCAGTATGCTCTCGAGGCGGCTACACAGGATTTCAGCGCTGAATGGCTTGATCATGTAGTCGTCCGGAGCCAGTTCGGCTGTTGCAGCGACTTTTTCGTAATACGACTCAGCGGTGACCATCATGAAAACGGTCTCCAGCGAGATCAAGTTGCCATGGCGCAACTCTTCCAGCAGTTGCTGACCATCGCGGCCATCACCCAGATTGAAGTCGCACAGGATGAAATCGAACGCCTTGTTCTTGACGTGAAACAAGGCTTCTGCGGCATTGGCAGCCAACTGGACTTTGACAACGCCAAAATTGGACAGGGTCAGACGCAGGGCGTTGCGCATGCCCGGGTAATCGTCCACCACCAGCGCACGCAAGGACGCGTAGTCAATGAAAGAATCATTGACAGGTGCCGCTGCGGCTGCGTTTTTGATGAATGCAGATGGCAGGCTCATGCCTGTTTCTCTCTGCAAATAAATTGACCCAAAATCACAGTGCATTCACCTGAATTCTCGACATCCGCATAAATATCGGCAATTCCGGACCAAACTGAACCAGAACAGCAATGTGTCCAGCCCAGCCAAGTGGCAGCTCAGCTCAATCGCCGGTCAGCAGCGGTTCGGGGGCTTCCAGCGCGGCTTTTACCGCAACCAGAAACTGCACCGCGTCGCGGCCATCAATCAGCCGGTGGTCATAGGTCAGCGCCAGATACATCATCGGGCGAATCACCACCTGGCCATTTTCAGCGATGGGACGTTCCTGGATGGCATGCATGCCGAGAATGGCCGATTGCGGCGGGTTCAGGATGGGCGTCGATAACAGCGAGCCGAACACGCCGCCATTGGTGATGGAAAAACTGCCGCCCGAGAGATCGTCAAGCGTGAGCTTGCTCGCGCGCGCGCGCAGGCCGAAATCAGCAATGGCGCGCTCAACCTCAGCCGACGAGAGGGTTTGCGCACGGCGCAGAATCGGCACCACCAGACCGCGCGGGCTGGAAATGGCGATGCCGATGTCCACGTCACCGTGCCACACGATGTCATTGCCGTCGATGGCGGCATTCACGATGGGAAACTGCCCGAGCGCCTGGCACACCGCACGCACAAAAAAGGACATGTAGCCCAGCTTGACCCCATATCTGACCTCGAATTCGCTCTTGTAGCGCTGGCGCAGTTCGTTCACCGGCTGCATGTTCACTTCGTTGAACGTGGTGAGCATGGCGGCGCTGTGCTGCGCAGCAACCAGGCGCTCGGCCACGCGGCTACGCAGGCGCGACATCGGTTCGCGGCGGGTTTCGCCCGACTGAATCACCTGCTGCGTCCCGGGAAACGGAACACTGGGTGCTGACACGGCAGCAGACACGGGCGTTTTAATGAGCGCTGCCCTGACGCCAGTGGCGGGCTGGGGCGGCGGCTCTGACGCGGCAACAGGAGCTGGTTGAACCGGCGGAATGGGCGTATCCAACGCATCACTGGTTTCAATCACCGCCACCACTTCATCCGCCTTGACCACGGCCCCCTCGAGCAGGCGCAGCTCAAGCAGCGTGCCGGATGCCGGCGCGGGAATTTCGAGGATCACCTTGTCGGTTTCAAGATCGACCAGGGCTTCGTCACGTGCAACGCGCTCGCCGGCCTGCTTGCGCCACGGCAGCAAGGTTCCACTCGCCATCGAGTCGGACAACATGGGCACCCGCACTTCAACTTTCATACGATGTCTCCAGCGCATCGATCAATAGCGCGTCCAGTTCTGCCCGGTGGCGCGAAAGATGGCCTGACGCAGGCGCAGCCGCGGACGGGCGGCCCGCATAATGGAAGCGCTGGCCATCGGGCGTGCAATGGTTCAGGTGATGCAGGGTCTGAAACCACGCGCCCTGATTCATCGGTTCCTCTTGCGCCCAGACAAAGGTGGTGGCCTGCGGATAAGCATTCAACACACTTTGGAACGCGGATTCAGGAAAGGGGTACAACTGCTCGACCCGAACCAGCGCAAGGTCGTCCAGCCCGCGTGCCTGGCGTGCTGCCTCCAGATCAAACCACACCCGCCCACTGCATGCCACCACACGTTTCGCCCGAACCGGCGCGCGCGGATCATCGATCACCGTGTGGAATGCACCCCTGCTCAAATCGGCCAACGAGGAAGTCGAGGCGGGATAACGCAGCAAGCCTTTGGGCGTCAGAATCACCAGCGGTTTGCGTAGCGGCCGTACCATCTGCCGTCGTAACAGGTGAAACATCTGCGCGGGCAGCGTGGGCACGCACACCTGGATATTGTCCTGCGCACACAACTGCAAAAAACGCTCGAGCCGGGCGGATGAATGTTCCGGCCCCTGCCCTTCCAGACCATGTGGCAGCATCAGCGTGAGACCGCATAAACGGCCCCATTTGGCTTCGCCGCTGGCGATGAACTGATCGATCACCACCTGCGCACCGTTGGCGAAGTCGCCGAACTGCGCTTCCCACACCACGAGCGTGTCGGGGTCGGCGGTCGCGTAGCCGTATTCGAACGCCAGCACCGCCTCTTCCGACAGCAGCGAATCGATGATGGTGAAATTGCCCTGGCGTGGGTGCAGATGTTCGAGCGGGAGATACACCCCGCTTTGGCGCCGTTCGCGCTTCTGGTCGTGCCACACCGCATGGCGATGGAAAAAAGTACCGCGCGCCGAATCCTGCCCCGACACCCGCACGTTGTAGCCTGTATCGAGCAGGCTGGCGTAGGCCAGATTTTCTGCGTAGCCCCAATCGACCGGCAAGTCACCTGCGCGCATTTTGCGGCGGTCATCCAGCACCTTTTGCACGCGCGAATGCAATTCAATTTCGTGTTGCAGGGTGGTGATGCGTTCACCGAGAAAATCCAGCCGCCCGGCGGTGATTGCGGTCGGCACCCCGGAATCCACCTGGCCATTGAAACGCGCCCAGTCGATGCCAAACGTCTGGCTAAAGTCGGATTGAGCAGGCGGATTCAGCGACCCGCCCTGCTCGAGCCGGTCACGGCAGCGGTCAACCATGTCGTCTGCCTCCGACTGCGTCAGCACGCCCTCATCCACCAGACGCTGCGCATACAGGGTGCGGGTGCTGGGATGCGCCTGAATACGGCGATACATCAAGGGCTGGGTGGCGAGCGGCTCATCCTGCTCGTTGTGGCCATGGCGGCGATAGCACACCAGGTCGATGAAGATGTTCTTGTGGAAGGTATAGCGGAAGTCGACCGCAGTACGCACCGCGAACGCCACCGCCTCGGGGTCGTCTGCGTTGACATGCAGCACCGGCGCTTCGACCATCTTGGCGACATCGGTGCAGTACAGGGTCGAACGCACATCGCGCGGGTCGGACGTGGTAAATCCGATCTGGTTGTTGATGACGATATGGATTGCCCCGTGATTACGGAAGCCTCGCGTCTGCGACATGTTGAGGCTTTCCATCACGACACCCTGCCCCGACAAGGCCGCATCGCCATGCAGAATCACCGGCACCACTTCGTAGCCGAGCACGTCGCCACGCCGGTCCTGGCGCGCACGCACCGAGCCACGCACCACAGGATGCACGATTTCGAGATGGGAGGGATTGAACGCCAGCGCCAGATGCACCGGTCCGTTCGGCAGCATCACATCGGTGGAAAAACCCTGGTGGTACTTCACGTCCCCGGACAAGGGCGCGGTATCGGCCTGCGTCGGTTCCACATAGAGGCTTTCCAGCGAGCGCCCCATGATGTTGACCAGCACGTTGATGCGGCCGCGGTGCGCCATCCCCACCACGACTTCTTTCGCACCGTGGCGCGCGCAACGTGAAATCACCAGGTCGAGCATCGGGATCAGGCTTTCCCCGCCTTCCAGCGAAAAGCGTTTCTGCCCGACATAACGCGTGTGCAGGAATTTCTCCAGCGTCTCGGCATCGGTCAGCCTTTGCAGCAGCTGCTTTTTCAGCTCAGGCGAGGCACCGAAGTTTCCTTGTGCCAATTCAAAGCGTTCCTGCAGCCAGCGTTTACGCGCCACATCGGTGATGTGCATGTATTCCACGCCAATATGGCCGCAATACGCGCTGTTCAGGCGCTGCAGAATTTCGCTCAGGGTTGTGCGCTCAACCCCGAAAAGGGAACCGGTCTCGAATGTACGGCCGAGATCCGCTTCGGTCAGACCGTAATGGGCGGGATCGAGCTCGGGCGTGGGCGGCGGTTCAAAGCGCCGCAAGGGGTCGAGGTCCGCAAGCCGCACCCCCATATAGCGGTAGGCGTTAATGAGCCGCAGCACGCCAACCTGCGCGGCATCCGAACAGTCATCCAGACCGGGCAGCGGCTGCGCCAGCCAGGGCGCCAGCGCGGCATCACCAAACTGTTCAAGATAGGCCGCGTTACCGGCGTACAGCGGAGAGCTTGACCACCAGTCAGGCGAGTTCATCGGCAATTGCTTCGCGGGCGTGTCAATCAGGCGCCGCGTTGATCCATGGGCACGAACTCTCGCCGGGTTGCGCCGGTGTAGAGCTGGCGCGGACGGCCGATTTTATGCGCGGGATCGGACAGCATTTCGTTCCACTGCGCAACCCAGCCGGCGGTGCGCGCCAGCGCGAACATCGCGGTAAACATGCTGGTGGGAATGCCCATGGCGCGGAAGATGATGCCGGAATAGAAATCGACGTTGGGGTAAAGCTTGCGTGAGATGAAGTAGTCGTCTTCCATTGCGATGCGTTCCAGCTCCATCGCCATCTTGAATTGCGGATCGTCGCGCAGACCCAGTTCGTCAAGCACCTCGTAACAGGTCTCGCGGATGATGCGCGCGCGCGGATCCATGTTCTTGTAGACGCGGTGACCGAAGCCCATCAGGCGGAAGCCGCTGGACTTGTCCTTGGCGCGCTTGATGAACTCGGGGATGCGCGAAATATCGCCCATTTCGTCGAGCATTTTCAGCACGGCTTCGTTGGCGCCGCCGTGCAGCGGCCCCCACAGCGATGCCATGCCGCTGGCCATACAGGCGTAAGGATTGGCACCACTCGAGCCGGCCAAGCGCACGGTGGAAGTCGAGGCATTCTGCTCGTGATCGGCATGCAGGATGAAAATACGGTCGAGCGCACGCGCCAGCACCGGGTTGGGTTCGTAGGGTTCACACGGCGTCGAGAACATCATGTGCATGAAGTTCTCGGCGTAAGTCAGGCGATTCTGCGGATAGACGAAAGGCAGGCCTTCCTTGTACTTATAAGACCAGGCGGCCACTGTCGGCACTTTCGCGATCAGCCGGTGCGCAACAATGGCGCGCTGCCGGGCATCGAAAATATTCATGTCATCGTGATAAAACGCCGACATCGCGCCAGTCACGCTCACCATCACCGCCATCGGATGTGCATCGCGAAGGAAGCCGCGAAACACATTCTCCATCTGGTCGTGCAACAAGGTGTGATGACGAATGGACTTCTCGAACGCAACTTTTTGATCCGCCGTCGGCAATTCGCCGTGCAGCAGCAGATAACTGACTTCCATAAAGTCGGACTTGTAGGCCAATTCCTCAATCGGATAGCCGCGGTAATACAACAGGCCTTCGTCGCCGTCGATATAGGTGATGGCCGAATTGCAGCTCGACGTCGCAGTAAATCCGGGGTCGTGGGTAAAGTAGCCTTGTGCGGCCAGTGCGCGGATGTCGATCACGGGCTTGCCGTAGGTGCCCTGCTCGATCGGCAGTTCGATGGACGGACTGCCGTCGCTGAAAGTAAGTGTGGCGGTTTTTTTCATCGTGCTTCCTGAAATTAGTGCAGCCTGAAAGGCATGCAGGCGTTGCAAAGTCGCTGCAAGATCGGCATCGCCCGCAGGCGATTTACCTTGCAACCGGTCTGCAATCTCCATGTCCGGCAGCGTCAGCAGCCGCTCAAACGCGGCTGTCTCATCAGGTCGAAGTGTAGCGCGGTGCGCGTCCCAAAAGCCACCCAGCAAGATGTCCAGTTCCAGCAAGCCACGGCGGCAGCGCCAGGCGACCCGGTCTCTGGCACGCGAATCAGACACGCCGCTTCACCAGCAGCGACTTGATGCGGCCGATGGCTTCGGTCGGGTTCAAACCTTTGGGACAGGCATCGACGCAGTTCATGATGCCGCGACAGCGGTACAGCCGGTACGGGTCTTCCAGATTGTCCAGCCGCTCGGCGCTCGCCTCGTCGCGGGTATCGGCAATGAACCGATACGCCTGCAGCAAGCCGGCCGGGCCAACGAATTTTTCAGGATTCCACCAGAACGACGGACACGCCGTGGTGCAACAGGCGCACAGGATGCATTCATAGGCGCCATCGAGCAGCGCACGGTCGGCCGGGCTTTGCAGACGTTCGACTTCGGGCTCGGGGTCCTCGTTGACCAGATACGGCTTGATCGAGCGATATTGTTTATAGAACGGCTCCATATCCACAATCAGGTCGCGGATCACTGGCAGGCCCGGCAGCGGCCGCACCTCGATGGGCTCCTTCAATTCGCTCAAGGGCGTGATGCACGCCAGTCGGTTCTTGCCGTTGACGTTCATCGCATCCGAACCGCACACGCCTTCGCGGCAGGAACGCCGCAGCGACAGGGTTTCGTCCTGCGCCTTGATTGCCAGCAGGGCGTCGAGCAGCATCTTGCCGGCAGGCTCGATGTCGAGTTCGACGTCCTGCATGGTGGGCTTGTCGCCCGACTCGGGGTTAAAGCGGTAGAGGCGGAATTTCATGTTCAGTACACCCGCTCTTTTGGCCGGATCGATTCCAACGTCAATGGCTTCAGCCGCACCGGTTTGGTATCCACTTGATCCGCCTCCCGCGAATACAGCGTGTGCTTGAGCCAATGCGCATCATCGCGCACAGGAAAATCCTCCCGCGTATGCGCGCCGCGACTCTCGGTTCGGCTGAGTGCCGACACCAGCGTCGCACGTGCCACGCCGATCAGGTTTTCCAGTTCCAGCGCCTCGATACGAGCGGTGTTGAACACGCGGCTGGTGTCCTGCAACCCGGCGTGTTGCAGACGCGCTTCGAGCTGATCCAGCTTGGCCAGGCCTTCGCGCAACACCGCATCGGTGCGGAACACACCGGCATGCGCCTGCATCATGCGCCGCAGATCGTCAGTGATTGCAGCCACCCGCTCGCTGCCTGGCTGATCCCAGCGTGCCAGCCGCGCCAGACTGACATCGGCGGCAGATTCCGGCAGCGAGCGCGGATACGGATTGTCGCGCAGATAATCCTGCATGTGTTTTCCCGCCGCGCGGCCAAACACGATCAGATCGAGCAGCGAATTGCCACCCAGCCGGTTCGCGCCATGCACCGAGACACAGGCACACTCGCCTACGGCATACAAACCCGGCACCGGCTCTTCCGGCCCGAAATGTGCCGGAGCGACAACCTGGCCGTGCAGGTTGGTGGGAATCCCACCCATCATGTAGTGCGCTGTCGGTGCGACAGGGATGGGTGCATGCACCGGATCAACAGCGGCAAAGCGAATGGACAGATCGCGAATGGCGGGGAGCTTGTCGACGATGAGCGCCTCGCCCAGGTGATCCAGCTTGAGTTCGATATAGTCACCCTGCGGTCCGCAGCCACGCCCTTCGGCAATTTCGATGGCGACCGCACGCGCCACGACATCACGTCCCGCCAGGTCTTTTGCATGCGGCGCGTAGCGTTCCATGAAGCGCTCGCCATTTTTGTTCAGCAAATAGCCGCCTTCGCCGCGTACGCCTTCGGTGATCAGGCAACCCACCCCGGCGATGCCGGTCGGATGGAACTGCCAGAACTCCATGTCCTGTAGCGGTAGTCCGGCACGCAGCACCATGCCGAGGCCGTCGCCGGTGTTGATCATGGCGTTGCTGCTGTTCCAGAACACCCGCCCTGCCCCGCCGGTGGCGAGCAACGTAGTGCGCGCTTCGATCACGATGGGCTCGCCGGTTTCGATGCTCATTGCCGTAACGCCTAGACAATAACCTTCGGCATCGCGCAGCAGATCGAGCGCGAAATATTCATCGAAAAACTGCGTGCGGTGCTTGATGTTTTGCTGATACAGCGTGTGCAGCAGCGCGTGGCCGGTGCGGTCGGCCGCCGCACACGTGCGCGTGGCCTGTTCGCCGCCAAAATTCTTGGACTGGCCGCCGAAGGGCCGCTGATAGATCTTGCCGTTGTCGAGCCGCGAAAACGGCAGGCCCATGTGTTCCAGCTCATATACGGCTGAAGCGGCCTCGCGGCACATGAATTCGATCGCATCCTGGTCACCCAGCCAGTCGCCACCCTTCACCGTGTCGTACATGTGCCATTCCCAGCAGTCGTCGTCGACGTTGGCCAGCGCGGCCGTAATGCCGCCCTGCGCCGACACCGTGTGCGAGCGCGTCGGGAAAACCTTGGAGACCACCGCGACCGTGAAGTCCGAACGCGCCAGTTGCAGGGCTGCGCGCAACCCCGCGCCGCCGCCGCCGATGATGAGCGCATCAAACCGTCGCCTGTTCACGCCACCCCCCACACGATCGTCGCAAGCCACAGCACAGAAGCCAGCAGAACCAGAATGACCAGCCCCATCAGCAAAAGCCGCAGCATGACCGGATGCACGTAATCCATGAAAATATCGCGCATGCCCACCCAGGCGTGCAGTGCCAGCGCCATCCCAGCCAACAGCAAGGCCAGGCGGACCGGCACAAGCGAAACAAACGCGCGCCAACTGGCGAAATCAAACGGCGCATGCAGGACTAAAGCACCAATGAACAACGGCACTGCCAATGCCATCCCCAAAGCCGTGCCGCGCTGCAGCAGCCAGCTCCCGGTGCCGCCACGCGCGCCAAGCACCGGTTTCATGCGAACACGCCCCATGCTGCCACCAGGGTCGCCGCACCGCTCAACACCAGCACAGCCACGCTGTTGCGTCGTGCCGCTTTCAGCGAAGTACCCCAATGGACATCCAATGCCAGATGCCGCAATCCGGCGAAATAGTGCAGGGCAAACAGCCACACCAAACCCAGCAAAGCCAGCTTCGCCAGCGGCAACGCAAGCCACGCGCGCACCGCGGCAAATCCCGACTCATGCGCAAGCGATATCGACAGCAGCCAGATCGCGAACGGAAAACCCAGAAACAACACTGCACCAGACAGGCGATGCAGGATCGACACCCAGCCGGCAAGCGGCAGGCGGATACGAAAAAGATCAAGGTAGACCGGACGCGGCAGAGGACTCACACAGCACCTGTTAAATAGCAAGAAACCCGGTCTTTGCGTGTGGCCACAGCTTCAACCAGCTTTAGCGCCTGGCTGATTTGACCACCGCCCTAGCCACCGCCTGCGGCACCCGCTCAGCCAGGCGCGGATCAAACGGCTTCGGCAGGATGTAATCCGGGCCAAATACAAGTTTCTTCAACTTGTACGCTTTCAAAACCGATGCGGGAACCGGCTCACGTGCCAGCCCGGCCAGCGCATGGACAGCCGCAATCAGCATGGCCTCGGTGATCTCCTTGGCGCGCGCATCGAGTGCGCCGCGGAAAATGAACGGGAAGCCCAGCACATTGTTAACCTGATTCGGGAAGTCAGAACGCCCGGTTGCCATGACGAGATCGCTGCGCGCAGCCATGGCTTTTTCCGGCAGGATTTCAGGATTGGGGTTGGCGAGCGCAAAGACGACCGGCTTGTCGGCCATGCTTTTCACCATCGCCGGGCTCACCAGGTTGGCACCCGACACGCCGACAAACACATCGGCCCCCTGCATCGCCTCGGTCAGCGTGCGCAGCTTGGTCTTGCGCGCAAAGCCTTTCTTGAAGCTGTTGAGGTCGGTGCGCTCCTTGTGCACCACCCCCTTGGAATCGACCAGGGTGATGTTGGCCTTTCTTGCCCCCATCGCCACCAGCAGTTTCATTGATGCGATGCCGGCTGCACCGGCCCCGAGACAGACGATCTTTGCCGAGTCCAATGCCTTGCCCTGTACATGCAAGGCATTGATGAGGCCGGCACAGATAATCACGGCAGTGCCATGCTGGTCATCATGAAACACCGGGATGTCGAGTTTTTTCTTCAGCGCAGCTTCGATCTCGAAGCAATGCGGAGCAGCGATGTCTTCAAGATTGATACCGCCGAAGGTCGGCGCGATCGCTTCGACCACCTTGATGAATTCCTGCGGGGTTTTCGCATGCACCTCGATATCGAACACGTCGATGCCGGCGAACTGCTTGAACAATACGGCCTTGCCTTCCATCACGGGCTTGGCAGCGAGCGGTCCCAGGTTGCCCAGTCCCAGAATCGCGGTGCCGTCGGTAATCACCGCAATCAGGTTGCCCTTGTTGGTGTAGTCGTAAGCGGTCTTGGGGTTTTTGGCAATTTCCAGCACGGGCTGCGCCACACCGGGGGTGTAGGCCAAGGCCAGATCATCCTGTGTGGAACAGGGTTTGGAGGACTCCACCGAAAGTTTTCCCGGCTTGGGCAGGCGATGGTATTCGAGGGCTTTTTTCTTGAGTTCGGCGGGGGTCATGGCGGCAAACGCAGGCTGGATAAACAAGCCGCCATTATCGCGGATTTGTTCGCGTTTCGCCCCGCTTTACCTGTGCCGCGCTCAGCTTTTCCAGATCTTGAGCTGAGCGCGCAAGCGCGCGACAGCCTGTGAATGCAACTGGCACACGCGCGATTCGGAGACACCGAGCACGACGCCGATTTCCTTCAGGTTCATGTCCTGCTCGTAATACATGCCCATCATGCTGCGCTCACGTTCAGGCAGGTGATGGATGGCGGACACCAGACTACCGCGAAAGCCTTCATCCTCAAGCACAGCGAGCGGATCGTTGCTGCCGTCGACCAGGTAGCGTTCCAGAAAACTGGCGCTATCGTCATCTGCGAAATCTTCGTAATACAGTAACTGCGAGCATTTCACATCGCCCAGCATGGATTGATATTGATCGATCCCGAGTCCCATCTCGGCGGAAATTTCGTGCTCGGTCGGCGACTTGCCGTTGCGCTGTTCCAGTTTGCTGATGGCAGCTTCGATCTGCCGTGATTTTTGCCGCACATGGCGTGGCAGCCAGTCGGCTTCGCGCAGTTCGTCGAGCATCGAACCGCGAATGCGCTGGGTGGCATAGGATTCAAACTGGGCGCCCTGGGTACCGTCAAAGCGCCCGACCGCGTCCATCAAGCCGATCAGCCCGACCTGAATGAGGTCGTCAACTTCTACGCTGGCAGGCAGACGCGCCATCATGTGATAGGCAATGCGCTTGACCAGCGGCGCATATTTGGTGATCTGTTCGTCTTGCGACAGGGGTTTATCAGCCATTTTTCAAGGCCATGCTTTCATGTTTTCTGTTTTAAAACGAGTCGCTTGACTCGTCTCCTCGCCGGGCATTCTAACGGCAAGCGCTGAAAATGCAGTATCTGCGTGCGCCACGCAATCGATTGCCTGAGCAAATGGTTGAGGAAGAAAATGGCTCGCAGCACCGAGAACCTGTGCGCAAGCGATCTGGTCGCCCAGCAAATTCACGTTCATGCCCACCTCAACATGAGGCGACAGGGTTTTCAGCAACGTGTACGCACGCAGCATGGATGACCTCGTGGCCCGAACCTCGACAAGAAAGGCGTGATGCGCATCGGGCATCAGGATCAGCGCCGCTCCGTCTGGTTCTTCGTCAAACAGAAGATGATCGTAAGCACACGCTACATCGCGTAGAGCCGGATCGTCCGCCCGTACTCCTGGCGCATGCCAACCCTCGCCAGGATTCAACGACAGGGTGTGCAACTCACCGCGTTCAAGCTGCTGCTTCCAGCTGAACAAACTGCGTGTTTGAGCAGCACCGAACAAACGACCCTGCCGGTCGATCAGCAAGGAAGTCTTCCCAGCATGATGCAGGGAAATGGCCAGCCTGCCCATCCATTGGGCTGTATCAAAAAAACAATAGGTGCAAATCGGCACCCGGGCACTGCGCCGCCGCAGCCCAGCCGCCTGATCTGACCACTCAACCTGCATTGAAACCCCTGGCCGAAACCTGGCGTTCTTCACGCTCGGCTTCCACGCCCGCAAACAGCGGCCAATCTTCGGCTTCCAGCGTATAAGGCGTGGCAAGTTGTCCGCCCTTCAGCGCCCGGTCGACAAGATAGGCGGCATTGGCAAGATGAAAGTCCTCCGGTACGCGCTGACCGCTGCTGACGTAGGCCAGCGGCAGCCGATGACGAATCAGGCTATCGAGCGCCGCGCCCGGCTGCGGGGTTTCATCGAGCTTGGTGAGAATGCATGCCGCTGCGCCCTGACCAAACCGTACCATCGCCTGCTCGATTGCCGCACCTTGCTGGTTGGCGGAGATCACCGCCAGCCGCCGCACGCCCAAAGCATCGAGCGCATGCGCGTCATGGATGCGCGGATCGGACGGTGCAAAGCCGGCCGTATCGATCAGCAGCAGCTTTTTGGCCGCAAGTTGCGGCAGCAGTTGCGCCAACCGGCCAGGGCTGTCGGCCACGAACAGCGACACCCCCAGCAAGTCGGCATAGACAGTCAGCTGTGCCGCCGCACCAACACGAAAGGCATCAGCCGCCACCAGTACCACCTGATTGGCCCCGTGTACATCCACTCCGCGTGCAGCCAGTTTGGCCAGGGTCGTGGTTTTGCCTGATCCGGTTGATCCGACGAGTGCGTAACGCCCGCCTTGAGCCAGCAAATCAACGGCAGCAGGCTGAAGCGCCAGATTGCGGATCAGCACCTGCCGCAGCCAGCGTTGAGCTGCCGGGGCATCAAGTTCGCGCGGCAGCCGGGCGGCCAAGGTGCGTGCAAGTGAACTGCCAAAGCCAGCGGCGAACAGGGTTTGCATCAATGCAACCCGCAGCGGATCACGACGCCGCGCAGCGCCCCAGGCAAAGCCGGCCAGCTGGTTTTGCAACATGCCGCGCAGACGCGCAAGCTCGGTCAGAATTCGCGAACCGCTGGCGCCGTCTGATGCTGAGTTCGGTGCATTAAGAGGCAATGCCGCTAACGTTCCATAACCGCTGGCGAGCAGTTCAACGCCCTGCGGATGAGGCCGGGTCGACAACACCACGGCATCATCGCCCAGTTCGCGACGGACTCTTGCCAGGGCCTCGCGCGCGTTTGCGGCAATAAAAACCTGTGCGCTCATGCGTTTCCTCCCAGATCCAGTTCGGTGCTCACTTGCACGACTTTATCGGCAGGCACTTCGGCGTACGCAATGACCGCCATCCGGGGCAAATTACGCCGCAATAACCGCGACAGGATGGCGCGCAAACTGGGTGAAGTCAGCAGCACCGGCGGATAACCCGCGTTTTCCTGCTCTGCGATGGCGCGTTCCGCAGCATCGTTCAAGGCATCCAGCGTAGCGGGCGATAGCAGTGCCTCGCCCTCTTCACCCATTTCATTCATCAAACGCGTCTCGGTGGCGGCGGCCAGCCCGATCACGTGCAACGCATTGCTTCCCTCGAACAGGCGATCAACGATGCTACGCCCCAGCGCGGCGCGCACGGTTTCGACCAGGTCATCAATCATCTGATTGTTGGGTGCGCGTGCGGCCAGGGTTTCAAACAGGGTGCGGCTGTCGCGAATCGAAACGTTTTCGGCGATCAGCTGCTGCAATACGGCTTGCACACTGGTTAACGGCAAATGGCGCGGCGTGACATCCTCCACCAGTCCCGGATGGCTGCGCGTCAGCGTGTTGAGCAACTGTTGCACCTCGACGCGCCCCAGCAGCTCGGGCGCATGCTGGCGAAACACCATCTCGACCTGGCGCGCGATCAGTTCGGCTGCCGTAAACACCATAAAGCCGCGCAATTCGGCTTCTTCTTCGCGCCCCGTCTCGATCCAGACACCGCTCAGGCCCGTCAGCGGATCCATTCCTGGCGCACCATCGATGCGCCCCAGCACATCGCCCATGTCGAGTGCCAATACCTGACCACTGGGCATTTCGCCATGTGCCACATCAACTCCCTTTAGGGTGATGCGATAGCTGTTGGGCTTGAGATCAAGGTTGTCGCGCACCCGGATGAGCGGCACGACCAGGCCCATATCGGTCGCGAAACGGCGACGTGCCTCGGTAATCCGGGTCAGCGCCTCGCCGCCCTGATTGCGATCGACCAGGGAAATCAGCCGATAGCCGACTTCGAGCGCCAGCACATCCACCGGCGGGATATCGTCCCACGTGACATCGACCGGCGTTGCGACTTCCTCGATCAGCCCAAGCGGCTCGGCTTCAAGTTGCGCACGCTGTCGGCGCGACAACCAAAGGGCCAAGCCCCCCAATACCGCGGCGATGGTCAAGAACGCCAGATGCGGCGTGCCGGGGATCAGCCCAAGCACGCCCAGCACCGCTGCGGCTACATACAAAGTGTGCGGTTGACCGAAGATCTGGGTGGAAAACTCGCGTGACAAGTCCTGTTCGCTGGATGCCCGGCTTACCACGATGCCTGCAGCCGTTGAAATGATCAGTGCCGGAATCTGCGTCACCAGCCCGTCGCCCACGGTCAGCAAGGCATAACGGCCAATGGCCTCACCGATGCCCAGCTTGTGCTGCAGCAAACCGATAGCCACGCCACCGACCAAATTGACCATCAGGATGATCATGCCGGCAATGGCATCACCGCGCACAAATTTGGATGCGCCGTCCATCGCGCCATAAAAATCAGCTTCGCGACTGATTTCGTTGCGCCGCGTGCGTGCTTCGACGTCGTTAATGAATCCGGCGTTCAAGTCCGCATCGACAGCCAATTGCTTGCCGGGCATCGAGTCCAGCGTAAAACGCGCCGCCACCTCGGCAATGCGCCCGGCGCCCTTGGTTATCACGACGAAGTTGATGATGACCAGAATCAGGAACACAACGAAACCAACCGCAATGTTGCCGCCGACCAGGAAGCTGCCGAAGGATTCGATCACCTTGCCCGCAGCGTCGGGCCCGGTTTGACCGTGCATCAAGATAATGCGGGTCGATGCCACATTGAGTGACAGGCGTAACAAGGTCGTCAGCAGCAACACGGTCGGAAACACCGAAAAATCCAGCGGACGCCGTGCATTCAGACTCACCAAAAGCACGATCATGGCCAGTGCAATATTGAGCGTCAGCAGCACATCGAGCATCAAGGTAGGAAGCGGCAACACCATCATCGCCAAAATCAGCAACACCAGCATGGGCACAGCCAGCCGGTTCACCGGCATCCCCATCACCATGACACCCTGCGCACTCACCCGATCACCTCATCAATCGATCCGGACACGGCGCGCATTGCCGCCGTCCCTTCAGGCTGCACCCCTTGCCCAGCCTGTTGCTGGCGGTCACGCAGCTGCGCACGAATTTCCGGGCTGACTTCAGCCTCGCGCGCCTCGGCCTGTACATCCCGCCAACTCATCGCGTGCCGGCGTAAATAACGCCACCAGCGCCAGCCGGAATCAAGCGCCGCCGCCAGCGCCAGCACCGTAACCAATGCCAGCAGGCCACGCTCCAGCCAGGCTGCCATGTGTGCCAAAGCGGAATTCGAGGAGAGGTCAGTCAAGCCTTGCAATCCCTCCCTGCTCGCCAGCACCCAGGCGATAGCCACAGCAACGAGCGCGAGCTTCAACAACGCCAGTGATCCATCAAACCAGAAGTCGGCAGACAACAAACGGGAAAAGACCTTAAACAAATTGATACGCAACAAATCAAATTGGGTGCGCTGCGGGGCGAACACCCACCCCGAAATCAACAGGGGGGCAACCATTGCTGCAACCAGGACAACAACCAGAAGCGGCAAAACCGCCCACACGACTGCTTGGGCAGCATCCAGAATAAGCGGGGAAAGCGGTTGCGCGGCGGTAACAAGAGCCGACTCGGTCAAGTTCTGCAAAGCTGCAAGCAGACGCGGCATCAACCAGCCCAGCATGCCCAGCGCAGCCAGCAAGACGACCCATGCCGTCAGTTCAGCCGAACGCGGCACATCGCCTGCATTGCGGGCTTGTTGCAAACGCTGCGAACTCGCGGGTTCGGTACGGGAAAGGTCAGACTCCTCGGCCATGCTCGTCTCACTGTTTGGGGCAGTCTAGCATGATGCACAGGTGCAATATCCGGCTAACCCACGCAGAGTCACGCCTGTCGCGTCTTGGCAACGGCCCATCAATAGCGTGCGCGCCTGCTATCTAAAACCAATAAAATCGATTAATCTGCTTTCCGCTTCATCTTGGTCAACGTCAGCCTTTTGCTCGTTTTCCATCACCAACATAAAATTCAAGAGGAGATTTACATGCGCACAATGCATTTCGCCGCTGCAGTGGCTTCGGCACTCGCCCTTTCCACTTCCGCATCTGCCGGTTTTTTCGACCTCACCCTGGCCCCCTACGTGGGTGGAAACCTGGGACAGTCCACTTCCGATATTTCGTGTCCAGCCGGCATCTCCTGCGACGACTCTGACACCGCCTGGAAAATCTATGGCGGTCTGGAAATCAACGAATACATTTCCATGGAAGTTGGCTACATCGATCTGGGCGAAGCGACTTTCACGGGCACACAGGCCGGAACACGGGAAACCAACGGCATGACCACGGCCATTGTCGGAACCTATGCGATCAGCCCCAGCTTTACCCTGTCGGGTCGCGGTGGGATGAACTTCCTGAATACCGAAGTCAACGGCACGATTGCTGCCACACCGACCAACCCGACCAACAACAACACGGGCGATACTGACGTTGTATGGTCATTCGGCGTAGGCGCGCAATACAACATCACCCCTTCTGTCGGGCTTCGCCTGGATTGGGAACGTTTCTTTGAAGCAGGTAGCTCGGATTACAACGGCGGCACGGGCGAGGCAGATATCGATCTGTTCTCGGCCGGAGTGGTCTACAAGTTCTGATTCACTGAATTAAACATTCAGCGCAATGACAAAGGGGGCTAAACGCCCCCTTTGTCATTGGCTTTTCTCTGCCTCATCCAGCGCACGCAAATACGCCAGCTTGTCGGCGATTTTGCCTTCCAGCCCGCGTGGCGTGGGCTGATACCAGCGTTGTTCAGGCAAGTCGTCGGGAAAGTACCGCTCACCGGCTGCATAGGCATCCGGTTCATCGTGAGCATAACGATAGGTTCGACCGTAACCGAGTTCCTTCATCAGTTTGGTCGGGGCGTTGCGCAAATGCAGCGGTACATCATTAGACGGGTTGGCCGCCACGAATGCGCGCGCTGCGTTGTAAGCCACATAAGCCGCATTGCTTTTGGGCGCACAGGCAAGATAGAGACAGGCTTCAGCCAGCGCCAGTTCACCTTCCGGACTGCCCAGGCGCTCATAGGTTTCAACTGCGTCAAGCGTCATGCTGAGCGCGCGCGGATCGGCCAGGCCAATATCTTCGGATGCCATCCGAACAAGCCGCCGCCCAAGATAACGTGGATCCGCGCCACCATCGAGCATGCGTACCAGCCAGTACAGCGCCGCGTCAGGGCTGCTGCCGCGCACGCTTTTGTGCAACGCCGAAATCTGGTCGTAAAAGGCTTCCCCACCCTTGTCGAAGCGGCGCAAGGATTGCGCCAGCGCGTTTTCAACAAACACAGTGTCGATTACGTCTACCTGCGCGGTGCGGGCGGCGCTGTCGAGTTGCTCCAGCAGGTTGAGCAGTTTGCGCGCGTCCCCATCGGCGTAAGCCGCGAGAAGCTGATCGACGCCGTCGGCCAGCTTCAGGTTCGGCAACGCCTGCAGCGCATGTTGCAGCAATTGGCTCAGCTCGTCTGGCGTCAGCGATTTCAATACATAAACCTGGGCGCGTGACAGCAAGGCACCGACGACTTCAAACGAGGGGTTTTCAGTGGTCGCGCCGATGAAGGTGAACAGGCCGCTTTCAACGTGTGGCAAAAAAGCATCCTGCTGCGCCTTGTTGAAACGGTGAACTTCGTCGACGAAAACAATAGTGGCGCGAGATAGCGACTGATTCATCCGTGCGCGTTCGACGGCTTCTCGAATGTCCTTGACGCCTGACAGCACGGCAGAAATGGCGATGAAGTCAGCACCAAAGGCTTGCGCGGTCAGCCGTGCCAGGGTGGTTTTTCCCACGCCCGGCGGCCCCCACAAAATCATCGAATGCAGCTTGCCGGAATCGAATGCGAGTCTGAGCGGCTTGCCTGCACCCAACAGGTGGCGCTGCCCGACGACTTCGCTCAGCGTGCGCGGGCGCAGGCGCTCGGCCAGCGGCACGTCAGCTGGGTGCGCGGGCGCTGCATGGGACTGAAACAGGTCGTCAGTCGCCAATGACGTCAGCCCCTTTGGGTGGCGTAAAGGTAAAGCGTGCCGGCGCGATGACCGGGTTGCGCGAGAACCGTGTCAGTTTGAGTGTGGTGCGCTGGCCGAAAAAGTCGAGCAATTCCATTTGCGCCAGCACATCCCCCTTGAAACCCATACGGATAAGCTCGAATGTCGTGTCCCGACTTTTGGGCGTGGCCTCCAGCCATTCCAGACCGTTTGCCTCGCCTGCATTTTTCAGGCTGAAGTATTTTTCAATCGCGTTGTCGCCTGCCAGCAAGGCTGCTGGGGTGCCGGCCATGGCGTCGCCCAGTAATTTGACAGTCACTTGATCCAAGTCGGCGTCATACAGCCACAACTTGACGCCATCGCTTACGATCACCTGCGTGTAGGGTGCAACGTAATCCCAGCGGAATTTGCCCGGTCGGACAAACATCATTTTGCCGCTGGCTTGCTGGGTGACGCGGCCAGATCGATCGGCGACGGTCTGGGTAAAATCGGCTTCTGCAGTTTTTGCGCCGGCAACAAACGCTTTCAACCGTTCGACGCCCCCCGCATGACTCACATTCGCCACAACAAGTGCAAAAAACAAAACGAGAATACGCATAGGGTTCCCAAAAAAAGTGCGCCCGATGGGCGCACTTCGTGTGACTCGACAGTTCGGCAAAAGTTTACTTTGCCTTGTTGCTGTTTATACCAAAGGGCAAATACGCCGGGCACCAACCGAAGATCGCGGTCAACAACACAATAAAACCAATCGGACCAGCAATCATCATTGGGCCGGTCGGCGTCATCGCCCAGTAGATCAGCCCTATGCCTACAACAGCACGAATAATACGGTCGATACCGCCTACATTTTTTGCCATTCCCTGCATCCTCCTAAGTTATTTGAGTAATCACCTTGTGTCGCCCTGCCTTTGGACTTGGGCGACGCAGGGCGAAGCTTAACGTATTTCAAACCGCATCGGCTTCAAGCAATCAAGGGCACGATCAACAGCGCGACAATGTTGATGATCTTGATCAACGGGTTGACCGCGGGGCCAGCAGTATCCTTGTACGGATCGCCGACGGTGTCGCCTGTCACGGCAGCCTTGTGCGCCTCGGAGCCCTTGCCGCCGAAGTTGCCCTCCTCAATGTATTTCTTCGCGTTGTCCCAAGCCCCGCCGCCGGTGGTCATCGAAATGGCGACAAAGATACCGGTGACGATGGTGCCGAGCAATACGCCGCCCAGCGCTTGCGCGCCGAGGGTGAGACCGACGATGACCGGAACCGCGACCGGCAGCAGTGAAGGAACAATCATTTCCTTGATCGCAGCCTTGGTCAGCATGTCGACACAGGTACCATATTGCGGCTTGGCGGTGCCTTCCATGATGCCGGGAATTTCCTTGAACTGGCGGCGCACTTCCACCACCACCGAACCGGCGGCACGCCCCACCGCCTCCATCCCCATGGCGGCGAACAGATACGGCACCATGCCGCCGATGAACAGGCCAATGATGACCATGTGGTTGGACAGGTCGAAAGTCATGGCGATCGCATTGGGGTCAAGCGCCAGGGCCTTGGCGTTCAGCGCATGGGTGTAATCCGCGAACAGTACCAGCGCAGCGAGACCGGCCGATCCGATGGCGTAGCCCTTGGTGACGGCTTTGGTGGTGTTGCCCACGGCGTCGAGCGGGTCGGTGATGTTGCGGATGCTGTCGTCCAGGCCCGCCATTTCAGCAATGCCACCCGCGTTGTCGGTGATCGGGCCGTAAGCGTCGAGCGCGACGATGATGCCGGCCATCGACAGCATCGAGGTGGCAGCAATCGCAATGCCGTACAGGCCGGCCAGTTCATAGGCACCCCAGATTGCCGCACACACGGCAAGCACCGGTAGCGCGGTGGAGCGCATGGACACGCCGATACCGGCAATGACGTTTGTGCCGTGACCGGTAGTGGAGGCTTGTGCGATGTGACGTACCGGGGCGTACTCAGTCGCGGTGTAATACTCTGTAATCACCACCATTGCAGCGGTCAAGGCGAGACCGATCAAGGCAGCCAGATACAAATTCATCGATGTCACCAGCGCACCGCCGATCATCACACCCTCACCCAGCATCCAGTTGGTGATGGGATAAAACGCGATTGCAGCCAGCACGCCCGACACGATCAGCCCGCGATACAGCGCATTCATGATCTTGCCGCCCTCTCGCGCCTTGACGAAAAAGGTGCCGATGATCGACGCAATGATGGAAAAGCCGCCCAGCACCAGCGGATAGATCACCGCATTGGGCGAATCGGTAATCATCAGGCCACCCAGCAACATGGTGGCAATGATGGTTACCGCGTAGGTCTCAAACAGGTCGGCCGCCATGCCCGCGCAGTCGCCGACGTTGTCGCCGACGTTGTCTGCAATCACGGCCGGATTGCGCGGATCGTCCTCCGGAATACCCGCTTCGACCTTGCCCACCAGGTCGGCGCCCACATCCGCGCCTTTGGTGAAGATGCCGCCGCCCAAACGGGCGAAAATGGAAATCAGCGAGCCGCCAAAGGCCAGACCGACCAGTGCATGGGTTGCTTCCTCCGTACTGGCGCCCATCGACAAGGTGAGAAATGCGAAATAACCCGCCACCCCCAGCAATCCCAGACCGACCACCAGCATGCCGGTGATGGCGCCGCCCTTGAACGCGACATTCAGCGCCGCATTAAGGCCGTCCCTGGCGGCTTCGGCAGTGCGCACATTGGCGCGCACCGAGACGTTCATGCCGATATAGCCGGTGAGTCCCGAGAGAATGGCCCCCAGCGCAAAGCCGACTGCAGTCTGCCAACCCAGTGCAACAAAGATCGCGATCAGCAGGATGACGCCAACCATGGCGATGGTGGTGTACTGCCGATTCAGATACGCCGAAGCCCCCTCCTGTACCGCCGCCGCAATCTCGCGCATGCGGTCGTTGCCGGTCGGCAGTCCGATGATCCATTTGATCGACACGATTCCGTATAGCAGTGCCAAGCCGGCCGCCACGAGGGCAAACATCAATCCTTCATTCATTATTTTCTCCTCCAAAGACTCAAAAAAAACGGCAGCTTGCGCCACCGTTCTCATTCCCTACCCCTTGCCCATCGCCAGGCCACCTTCAAAACGGGTGCCTGGCTGAAACCCAAAAATCTCATCGAGCCGGAGATCGCGGATGCATTCATCAACCGCACCCTGCCCATGCTCACGCTGAACCTCGGACAGGATCAGCTTGGCCGAATTGCCGTTGTAGAAGCCGCCGAAGTCGGCTTGCACGCGCAACAATTGTTTGGCCCGGTCAAGCGTCATGCCATCCCTCTGCAGGCAGCCTGCACGTCACGCCTCACAGCTTGAATGCCGCCAGTTTCTTTGCCACGGCAATATTCTTCAGCGTCACATAAACCGGCAGGCCGTCGGCGTACTTCGGATAATCCTCACCCTGGATCAGGGGCGTCAGGTAACGCTTGCACTTGGGCGTAATGCCGAAGCCATCCTTGGTGATGAAGTCGCGCGGCATGAATTTCTCGACGTTGGCGACATCCTTCAAATCCGCGACGCCAATCCTGTACTTATAGGGCACATCCGAAATGCGTTCGACCGTCGGCATCACCGAGTTGTGGCCCTTGATCGCCAGTTCAACCGCTTTCTTGCCGAGTTCGTAAGCCTGTTTCACGTCGGTCTTCGACGCGATATGACGTGCGGCACGCTGCAGGTAATCAGCGACCGCCCAGTGAAACTTGTGACCGAGCGCATCCTTGATCATGTTGGCGACCACCGGCGCGGCCCCGCCCAATTGCGCATGGCCGAAGGCGTCGCGCGTGCCCTGCTCGGCGAGGAACTTGCCGTCCGGATAGTGGCAGCCTTCGGAGACAACGACCGTGCAATAGCCGTGTTCCTTCACCAGCTTGTCGACGCGGGCGAGGAATTTCTTCTGGTCGAACTCGATTTCCGGGAACAGGATGACGACCGGAATGCCGTGATCTTCCACCAGCCCGCCCGCCGCCGCGATCCAGCCGGCATGACGCCCCATCACTTCGAGGACGAAAATCTTGGTCGAGGTCTTGGCCATCGATTTCACGTCGAAACTGGCTTCCAGCGTCGATACCGCAATGTATTTGGCAACTGAGCCAAAGCCCGGGCAGCAGTCGGTGATCGGCAAGTCATTGTCGACCGTCTTCGGCACATGGATCGCCTGGATCGGATAGCCCATCGCTTCGGACAGCTGGCTGACCTTGAAGCAGGTGTCGGCCGAGTCGCCGCCGCCGTTGTAGAAGAAGTAACCGATGTTGTGCGCCTTGAAGACCTCGATCAGACGCGCATATTCGCGCTTGTTGGCTTCCAGCGATTTGAGCTTGAAGCGGCACGAACCGAAGGCGCCCGACGGAGTGGAACGCAGCGCGGCGATTGCGGCATCGGTTTCCTTGGTGGTGTCGATCAGGTCTTCGGTCAGCGCGCCGATGATGCCGTTGCGGCCGGCATAGACCTTGCCGATCTTGTCCTTGTTCTTGCGCGCGGTTTCGATCACGCCGCAGGCCGAGGCGTTGATGACGGCGGTGACACCGCCGGACTGTGCATAAAAGGCGTTCATTTTTTTCGCCATGGTGTGTCTCCTCAATTTTTTAAAAAGAATGCAGTAAAAAAGCCAGCCCCTACTGCTGGCTGGCTTGTTCAATTAACTGGTGCCGGATACCTCGCCCTCGGCGAGCCGCTTGGCCTCCTCGTCGGCCTGCATTTTCAGCAGCGTGGTCACGCAGTCGCCAATGTCATCGTATTCCTCACGTCCGGTACTGAAACGATCACGGATACGGTAGAAGAACATGCTGCGATAGCGCGAATCGCCGGTTTTGGACAGCACGAAATGACAGCCGCGCTCGAGCCAGTAAAACCCCGGGCACAAGGTCAACTCACGGTCGTCGATGTACAGCCGGATTTCAGTTTCGACATCCTGGATCTCTACATCGTGACCGTAGCGTTCTTTCACCGCACTGGTAACAACCCAGCGCTCGGTGTCGGTCATGGGCGCAATCTGCTGCGGCATCGTCGCTTCGGTTAGACCAGGGCTGCAAAAATCGAATCGCGAATGCCATCCACCTTACCGACACCCGCAACTTTCACGTATTTGGGTGCACCGGCTTCGCCACGTGCCGCCCAGTCGCCGTAGTACTTCACCAGCGGCTCGGTTTGTGCGTGATAGACGTCAAGGCGTTTCTTCACCGTATCTTCATGGTCGTCGTCGCGCTGGATCAGCTCTTCGCCTGTGAGGTCGTCCTTGCCGGCCACTTTCGGCGGGTTGAACACAATGTGATAGGTGCGGCCCGACCCGACATGGACACGACGGCCAGACATGCGCTTGACGATTTCCTCGTCTGCGACGTCGATCTCGACCACGTAATCAATCGGCACGCCAGCAGCCTTCATCGCCTCGGCCTGCGGAATGGTGCGCGGAAAGCCGTCGAACAGATAACCGTTCTTGCAGTCTGATTCGGTGAGGCGCGCCTTGACCATGCCAATAATGATGTCGTCGGAAACCAGACCGCCCTCGTCCATGATGGCCTTTGCCTTCATGCCGAGTTCGCTGCCCGCCTTGATCTGCGCCCGCAGCATGTCCCCGGTTGAAATTTGCGGAATACCGTATTTTTCCTTGATGTAATTGGCCTGGGTACCCTTGCCGGCGCCAGGGCCGCCCAACAGAATCAAACGCATTGCATGTCTCCCTTGATTATGGATTGTCGAACCGCGCCTGCCTTGTGCAAGCTGTGTCAAACCGCGCTAGCCTAAGCCAAGCATGGCCTGAGCAAAACTTAAAAAATTTTATTGCTGGATTGAAGTTGTTTGAAACAGCTCACGAACCCGCGCCAGGTCTGCGGCAGTATCAACCCCCGGCGCAGGAACAGTCGGGGTAATCCCGATGCTGATGCGATAGCCGTGCCACAGGACGCGCAATTGTTCGAGCATTTCGAAGCGTTCCAGCGGTGAAGCCGTGAGGCTGGCATAGGTACGCAGAAAACCGGCGCGATAGGCATACAGGCCAATGTGGCGCAAGGCACCCAGTTCGTGCGGCATCGCCTGCTGTTCGGCGAAGGCGTCACGCGGCCACGGAATCGGCGCGCGACTGAAATACAACGCGTAACCGGCTTCGTCGGTCACCACCTTGACGACATTGGGATTAATGAAATCAGCAGGGTCGAGAATCGGATGCGCCAGGGTTGCCATCACCGCATCTTGATGCAGCACCAGCTGCCGCGCGGCTTCGCGAATCAGCGCCGGGTCAATCAGCGGCTCGTCTCCCTGCACGTTGACCACCAGCGTGTCGTCATCCCAACCCAGCGTTTCGGCGACTTCGACCAAACGCTCAGTGCCGGACTGATGATCGGGAGAAGTCATGATGACCGGATAGCCCGCCCCGGCTACCGCCTGCTGCACCCGCTCATCATCGGTCGCCACCACCACCGACTCGGCACCCGCCTGCAGGGCGCGCTCCACCACATGCAGCACCATCGGACGCCCGCCGATTTCCGCCAGCGGCTTGCCAGGCAAGCGACTCGATGCATAGCGCGCAGGGATAACCACCCGGAAATGCATGCTCAAGCCTTGCCGTGAATTTCGTCCACCTCAAGCGGGCGCGCCTCTTCCGGCAGCATGACCGGAATATCGTCACGAATCGGATAGGCGATGCGGCACGCCGGGCACACCAGTTCGAGTGCGGATTTTTTCCAGGTCAGCGGGCCTTTGCAAACCGGGCAGACAAGGAGATCAAGAAGCTTCGGGTTCATCAACAAGGTTCCTGTAAAACGACTGTGCTTTAGCCTCATCGGGCTGCTGCGACTTATTTTGATAAAGGTGAATATCTGCAACCGACAGCAGGGTCATCAAGTCATGGCCATCCTGAGGGGCATGACTGACCCCCAGGCTCACGCCCATCGGCAAGCCATTGCTCTGGCTCCAGGCCAACGTGCGCGCCTCGATGCGCTCAAAAACCTGTTTCATCGCTGCATCGCTGCGCACCGGCAGGATGGCGACAAACTCATCGCCGCCCCAACGTCCACATACGCCCATTTCAACCGAATCGTTGAAAATCTGCGCAAACTCGGCCAATACGCGATCCCCCACGCCGTGGCCATAACGGTCATTGACCATCTTGAACTGATTGAGGTCGGCAAACAGAACCGTTGCGGGATTACCTGCATTTGCCTTATCAAAGAGGTTGTCCGCTGCAGCCAGCAATCCATGCCGGTTGAGCAAACCGGTCAAGGCGTCGAATCGGCTACGGTAGTCCAGCTGGCGGCGCTGGCCTTCGATGCGTCCCATCAGGATGTAAGCGTATAAAGCCAGCGACACCCAGAACACGCCAAAAAAAACGTCGCCTGCGCTGATTTCAAATCCCCCCATGCGGTAACGGAAAGCAAAAGAAACCGCCATGCCCAGAAAAGCGCCGCCGAGTACTTCAGCAAACAGACGCATGCCATAGCGCATGCCGTTGCCCAGCAACACCATCAAGAATGCCAGGGCTGAAGGTGGAATGAGATTGGGGTCATGAATCACGCACAGGGTCACGATGAGCAGATCGGCCGCCATCGCACCCCTGATGTTCTGCAGCGTGACGCCTTTCAGCGCCTGACGAAAAAACCAGGTGTTAAGCGCGAAATAAACACCCAGTGCGATCAACAGTTGCTCGATGCTGAACAGCACCGGCGGCACGCTCTCCAGCGTCGAGAAATAAATCACCGCCAGCGCGAAGAACAGATAGCGCGTAAAAAACTGGGTAACGATTTCCGCACGATCCGGCATCCAGAATCCCGCATCCCCGGACTCGACTTCCCAGTGGCAGGGGTGACGGCGATCGCTCCAGTCAGACTTTTGCATCTTGAAACTCCCTGCGCATGCGTAAGTTATGAACGTGTTTGATGCGTGCGCCTAGCCAATCGATGAATCCAGGTTCCGGGGCGACATCAAGCTGCACCGCCCACCAATCAGTTCCTGCAAAGCTTGCGCATTTTACCGCGTCTTTTTCGGTCATCACCACCGCGCCATCGGCTGGCAGGTCTTGTGGCTGAAATGCGTGATGATCCGGATACGCACGTGGCCTGAAGCGGATGCCCGCCGCTTGCAGCATGTCGAAAAATCCCTGTGGACGGCCGATCCCGGTGATGGCGAGCCAGTCCTGTGCAGGCAGTTCACGTAGCCCCCGTGTAGTTTGCGGCGCACGCAGCCGATAGACCTGGCCGGCCGTGTAGTCGGCGCGCCAACAGGCTACCGGCAAATCCGTTCGTGGCCGGGCCTCGCCGCGCACGACCTGAACCACTGCATCAACCTGCTTGAGGCGATGCCCAGATTCGCGCAGAGGACCCGCCGGCAGCGGCCAGCCATTGCCCAAGCCGGTCTCTGCGTCAATCACCGCCAGTTCGATATCGCGCTGCAACCGGTAATGTTGCAAACCATCGTCAGACACCAGCACATCGACCTCCGGATGGCTCGCCAGCAGCGACCGTGCTGCTGCAACCCGGTCACGCCCCACCACCACCGGGGCATCGGTTTTAAACCGGATCAGCACAGGTTCGTCCCCTACTTCGGCGGCCAGGCTGGTGGCCTGAACCTCGACGCAGCCACGTGCTGCTCCGCCATATCCGCGGCTGATCACGCCGGGGTGATGTCCCTGCGCGTGCAGCCAGTTCACCAGCCAGATAGTCAGCGGGGTTTTGCCGCTGCCGCCAGCCGTAATGTTGCCGACGACGATCAGCGGTACGCCGACATTGCTTGAAGCCAGCCAGCCACGCCGATAGGCCAGACGGCGCAATCCGGAGATCGCAGCAAACAGGAGCGCCAGCGGTGACAGCAGCATCGTGAACACGCTGGTGCGCGCCCAAAGATGCTGCAAGGAAAACACGGGCATCCGCTCAGGGAGCGGTTTGGGTGGCAAAGGTAATGCGGACGAGACCGACCTGACGCGCCGCCTCCATTACGTTGATCACGGACTGATGCGTTGCGCGCGCGTCAGCATTGATCACGATCACCGGATCGCGCTGGCTGCCGGCTGCTTGCTTGAGTGCAGCCGCGAGCGCGTCAACCGACGCATCGCCAATCGCGGTGGCATCGATCTGATAGCGGCCATTTTCGGCCACGGCCACTTCGATTTGCTTGGGCTGGTTGGGGGTTGGCGCAGCACTGCTGCTGGGCAGATTGATCTTGAGTTCGGCAAAGCGCGCATAGGTGGTGGTGACCGCCAGAAAAATCACGATCACCAGCAAAATGTCGATGAACGGAATCAGATTGATTTCCGGATAGTCCTCCCGACGACCGCGACGAAAGTTCATGACTTATTTCCGGTCGCCGTGGACGATTTCAACCAGCTTGATGGCCTGTTGCTCCATGTCGACCACCAGCGACTCGACCTTGCTGCGGAAAAAGCGGTAGGCAATCATGGCCGGGATCGCCACGATCAAGCCGAACGCGGTGTTGTACAGGGCGATGGAGATGCCGTGCGCCAGTTGGCCGGGATTGGTGCCGCCCCCCGTCTGCGCACCGAAAATTTCGATCATGCCGATGACGGTACCCAACAGACCCAGCAAGGGCGCCATGCTGGCGATCGTACCCAGCGAGGTCAGAAAACGGTCGAGTTCGTGGGTCACAGCGCGCCCGGACTCCTCGATGGACTCCTTCATCACCTCACGCGAATTCCCTGCGTTCTTGAGCGCGATTGCGAAGACTCGACCGAGCGGCGAACTGTCATTCAACTGGTTGATCAGCTCGGCGGGCACGCCACGCTCCTGATAGACCTTGATCGTTTCCTGCAACAGTGTGGCGGGTGCGACTTCCTTCGTGCGCAAGCTGTAAGCGCGCTCGATGATAATGGCCACGGCAATGACAGACGCCAGAATCAGCGGAAAGATCGGCCAACCGGCCGCCTCAATGATGGCAAACACTGAATACCACTCCTATTAAAACAACAGACGAAATGTAGCGCCCGCATGCCTGTTTCGGCAAGCACCAATTGAGCAGACCGGGTATCAACCGCATCATGCAAGTTCTCCACAATAGATGTGGATAAGTCTGTGAGGAACCATCAGACAGCTACGCTAAACACCCGCCCACAAAGGGAAAAGTGCTTTGGCACAAAAAGTAACCAATTTCATTAATCGTTAAATATCAGACAGTTACGATAATCCATTCAACGTCAATAGGGTTTTAAACATTATTTTCATGAAAAATTGATGACTGTGAATGAACCGTGCCGAAGCTGAACCCGTTATCCTGCGCGCCATGGATTTGATCGACAACGCGCCCACCCTGCCCGTTTTAACGGTTAGCGAACTCAACCGCATGGCGCGCCGCGCACTGGAGTCGCAGCTGCCCTTGCTGTGGGTGGAAGGCGAAGTATCCAATTTCATCCGCGCAGCATCCGGCCACTGGTATTTTTCACTCAAGGATGCGGGCGCGCAGGTGCGCTGCGTAATGTTTCGCGGCCGCAACCAGCTTGCCGGGTTGACCCCCGTCAACGGCGACCACGTCGAATTGCGCGCCCTGCCCTCGCTTTATGAGGCACGAGGCGAATTCCAGCTGGCTGGCGAATCGATCAGGCGCGCAGGCGCCGGACGCCTGTTTGAGGCTTTCCTCAAACTCAAGGCCAAGCTCGAAGCGGAAGGCTTATTTGACCCGCTCAACAAACACGCCTTGCCGCGTTTCCCGCGCTGCATCGGCATCGTCACCTCGCCGCAGGCGGCCGCCCTGCACGACGTGCTCACCGCGCTGGCGCGCCGCATGCCGGGTTTGCCGGTGATTCTTTATCCCACGCCGGTGCAAGGCGCCGGGGCCGGCGCGCAGATTGCCGCTGCCATCCGCCGCGCCGGGCAGCGAGCGGAATGTGACGTGCTGCTGGTCTGCCGCGGCGGCGGCTCGCTGGAAGACCTGTGGGCGTTCAACGACGAAGCGGTGGCACGCGCGATCGCCGCCAGCCCGATGCCGGTGGTAAGCGGGGTTGGCCACGAAACCGATTTCACCCTGGCTGATTTTGCCGCCGATCTGCGCGCCCCGACGCCTACTGCGGCTGCCGAACTTGCCAGCCCGGTGCGTCAGGATCTGCTGCAACAGCTCGGCCAGCTGGCACGCGAGCTCCGTGACCACCTGACGCGCAAGCAGCGCAACGACATGCAGCGGCTGGATTATCTGGCGCGGCGGCTGGTCCATCCCGCCGAGCAACTGCGCCAGCAACAGCTTGGCCTGCGACAACTGGCCCAGCGCCTTGGCCACGCCACCCGCAACCGGCTGACCCATGAACAGCACCGGATGGCTCAGCTCAAGCAACGGCTAATCACGCCAGGCCTTCGCATTCAGCATGAACAACACAATCTGAACGCCCTGCAGGCGCGGGTTCTGCGCGCTGCGCAAAACCATAGCCTGCAGCGCCGCTCCAATCTGGCACGGTTAAGCAGCAGCCTGACCCATCTCAATCCGGAAGGCGTGCTGGCACGCGGCTACAGCATCGTTCAGAAAAACAATGGCCGCGTGGTGGACGATGCCGCAATGCTGAACGCAGGAGATGCCCTCGTCCTCCGCTTTCATCGCGGCCAGGCTTCCGCCACCGTTGATTCGGTTTTACCGGGCGCTCCGCCTCAACCCGCTGCCAAATGACGCTCGACCTGGACGCGTGTCTGCGTCTCGAGGTCGGCCGCCAGGCAGTCCAGCGTGACCGCATCCGGCCATGACCGCAGCCAGGTCAGCTGCCGCTTGGCAAGCTGGCGCGTGGCAGCCAGCCCCTGTTCGCGCAAACCCTTCTGATCAATATCGCCGTTGAGATAAGCCCACGCCTGGCGATAGCCTACCGCGCGCATGGCGGACAGATCGGCGCTTAGCCCCGGTATCCGGCGCAGACTTTTCACTTCATCGATCAGCCCGTCGGCAAGCATCGCGTCAAAACGCGTCGCAATGCGCTGGTGCAGCACCGCGCGGTCGGACGGAATCAGCGCGAGTTGCAGCACGCGGTAAGGCAGCGCTGGGTGCACCTGATCGAGCAAGGCCGACATGGGCGTGCCTGTCAGCTGAAAAATCTCCAGCGCGCGGCCAATGCGTTGCGAGTCGTTGGGCGCCAGTCGGGCAGCCGTCGGCGGATCGATCCGCGCCAGATCTGCGTGCATGGCCGGCCAGCCGCGTCTGGCTGCGTCGATTTCCAGCTGCTGCCGCAACGCCGCATCGGCACGCGGCAAGTCGTCGAGACCATTCAACAGCGCACGGAAATACAGCATGGTGCCGCCCACCAGCAGCGGCACCTTGCCACGCGCCACGATGTCGCCCATCAAGCGCCGGGCATCGTCGCAAAACGCTGCGGCCGAATAGGCCTCGATGGGTTCACGGATGTCCAGCAAATGGTGCGGCGCCCGCGCCAGCGTCGCGGCGTCGGGCTTGGCGGTGCCGATATCCATGCCGCGATACACCAGCGCCGAATCGACGCTGATGATTTCAAGCGGAAAGCGCTCGATCAGACTGACCGCCAGCGCAGTCTTGCCGGAGGCGGTCGGTCCCATTAAAAAAATGGCGGGGGGGAGAGATTCAGGCATGGCGGGCGATTATGCCGCAGCCGTTCAAATGGCAGGCGAAAAAACGGCGGGATACCCCGCCGTTTCAAGACGCATCAAGCGCCGCAAGCCAGGCCATCGATCTTATATATAGCTCTTCTGCACGCTACGCTTGCCGGGCCATTTCTTCAGGATGACCACGCCCTTGGCCACGTCGATATCGGCCACCGGGATGTTTTCGTAAACCGGGTTGAGCGGCTTCAGCATCCAGCCGTCATCATGCTTCACGATCTGGCGAAAAATGTACTCATCGTTCACAAAAGCCACGACATACGAGCCATCCTTCACCAGCCCGGACGGCTCGACCACGATGATTTCGCCCTCCTCGAATTCCGGCAGCATGGAATCACCCAGCACCATCAGCGCATAGGGCTCGGCGCTGGAGCAGTTGCTGGCTTCATTAATGTCTTGAATCGGTATGGTTTTGCGTTCGGTGCGTTCGTTCATGGCAGTTCTCACTGGTTCGATCAGGCAAAGCTTATATACAAAACGTCCCCGCGCAAAATGCAAGCGGGCACAAAAAAACCGCTATGCATTCAAGGGTATTGGCCGGTTTTCTGTGGACAGGGCGATGTAACCGTGCTGCCACCTCTGCTTGCCACTATCCGTGCGCCGCCGGTTGCTGGCCTCACACCGTACGCTTTCCGCAAATCCGCACTGAAGAATCGGCGCGACCGGGAAACGGATTCTGATAGCAATAGCCGCACACTAACGGCTGTCCACTCAAGGCGCGATCTGCCGGGGACCGGCTTATGTGTGCCAGCGCACAGAACGTCCGGTGAAAGGACGTGATGATCCACTCTCAATCGTGGAGAGACCCGATCTATATCCGCTGCAACGGCTCCAATATCAATTTGTTGCCGAAACATGCGTAGCTTTCTCCCGGATCGTCATAGGCTTTTCAGGGAACCCCCCACCATGTCCAATATCGGAAATGCTTCCGCCCTTGCTGGTGTTGCCAACAAGGCGGCAGGCAGCAGCGAATCACAGCGTCAAGAAACCTTGCTTAAAACGGGTGCCTTGCAGAACGCGATTCTCACCAGCGCCAATTTCTCGATTATTGCCACCGACGAAAAAGGCATCATTCAATTATTCAACATCGGCGCCGAGCACATGCTGGGCTATTTGGCCGCCGACGTCCTGAACAAGATCACTCCGGCTGACATTTCCGATCCGCAGGAAGTGATCGCGCGCGCCGGGGCCTTGAGCGTCGAACTTGGAACCCCGATCACGCCGGGCTTCGAGGCCTTGGTGTTCAAGGCCTCGCGCGGCATCGAGGACATCTACGAACTGACCTATATCCGCAAGGACGGCAGCCGCTTCCCGGCAGTCGTATCGGTCACGGCGCTGCGCGACGCTCAAGGGGCGATCATCGGTTACCTGTTGGTCGGCACCGACAACACCGCGCGCAAGCAGGCCGAAGAGGCGCTGCTCAAGGCGGGGGCGTTGCAGAACGCAATTTTCAACAGCGCGAACTTCTCGAGTATCGCCACCGACGCGAGGGGCGTCATCCAGATTTTCAACGTCGGCGCCGAACGCATGCTGGGCTACGCGGCCGTCGACGTGATGAACAAGATCACCCCGGCTGACATTTCCGACCCGCAGGAAGTGATCGCGCGTGCGAAAGCACTCAGCGTCGAACTCGGAACCCCGATTACGCCGGGCTTCGAGGCCCTGGTATTCAAGGCCTCGCGCGGCATCGAGGATATCTACGAACTGACCTATATCCGCAAGGATGGCAGCCGCTTCCCGGCAGTCGTGTCGGTCACCGCACTGCGTGACGCCCAAAACGCCATCATCGGCTACCTGTTAATCGGCACCGACAACACCGCACGCAAGCAGGTCGAAGCAAAGCAGGAGAAGCTTGATCAACTTCTGCGTGACCAGCAGTTCTACACGCGCTCTCTCATCGAATCCAACATTGACGCGCTGATGACTACCGATCCGTCCGGCATCATTACCGACGTCAACCAACAGATGGTGGCGCTCACCGGTCGCGCGCGCGACGAGTTGATCGGAACGCCATTCAAGAACTACTTCACCGATCCGGAGCGGGCCGAGGCGGGCATCAAGCTGGTGTTGAGCGAAAAGAAGGTAACCGACTACGAGCTCACTGCGCACGCCAGGGACGGTAAGGAAACCGTGGTGTCCTACAACGCGGCTACGCTCTACGACCGCGACGGCAAGCTGCAGGGCGTGTTCGCCGCAGCGCGCGACATCACCGAACGCAAACGCCTGGATCAAGTGCTGCAGGATAAGAATATCGAGCTGGAAAGTGCCCGGTTCGTGGCGGAAAAAGCCAACCTCGCCAAATCGAATTTCCTGTCCAGCATGAGCCATGAGCTGCGCACCCCGCTCAATGCCATCCTCGGCTTCGCCCAGTTGCTGGAGACGGGTGTACCGCCGCCAACGGCCGCCCAAACGGTAAGACTGCACCAGATCATCAAGGCCGGATGGTATCTGCTGGATCTGATCAATGAAATCCTCGATCTCGCGGTGATCGAGTCCGGCAAGCTATCGCTGTCGCTGGAGCCCTTGTCGCTGTCCGACGTACTGCTCGAATGCCAGGCCATGATCGGACCGCAGGCGCAACAACGCGGCATCAACATCATCTTCGCCAAAGTCGACCCCGCCTGTTTTGCCCATGCCGACCATACCCGGGTCAAGCAGGCGCTGATCAACCTGTTGTCCAATGCGATCAAGTACAACCGCGAACATGGAATGGTCGAAGTAAAATGCACCGTGATCAGCCCGGAACACGTACGCATCAGCATCAAGGACAGCGGTGCGGGCTTGCCTCCGGACAAGCTGGCGCAGCTGTTTCAGCCGTTCAACCGTCTGGGGCAGGAAACCGGCGCCGAGGAAGGGACTGGCATCGGCCTGGTGGTCACCAAACAGCTGGTCGAACTGATGGGCGGCACCATCGGCGTGCAAAGCACGGTCGGCGTGGGCAGCGAATTCTGGATCGAACTGGTCCGCGACGTGATGCCACAACTTTCCCCTGAATATGCAATGGCCACCGAGCTTGTGCCGCACACGCAGGGAAACGTGGCGACGCGCACCCTCCTCTATGTGGAAGACAATCCGGCCAACCTGATGCTGGTCGAGCAGATCATCGAAGGCCATCCGCATGTCCGCATGCTGAGCGCGCGCGATGCCACGCTCGGCATCGCGCTGGCGCGCGCCCATCAGCCGGAGGTGATCCTAATGGACATCAACCTGCCTGGCCTCAGCGGCATCCAGGCACTGAAAATCCTGCGTGAAGATCCGGTAACGGCGCATATCCCGGTACTGGCCATCAGTGCCAATGCCATGCCAACCGATATCCAGAAAGGCCTGCAGGCAGGATTCTTCCGCTATCTCACCAAGCCGATCAAGCTCAACGAATTCATGAATGCGCTGGATAGTGCGCTGGAACTGACTGAGACGGAATTGGACAGCGCAAGTAACCCAGTTCCCCTGTGATGGTGAGCATCGACGACATACTTAACGCCAGCATTCTGATCGTGGACGATCAGGAAGCCAATGTGCTGCTACTGGAACAAATACTCGGTGAAGCCGGATATCGGTGCATTACGTCGACAAGGGATCCGCATGCCGTCTATGCGCTGCATCGCGACAATCACTATGACCTGATCCTGCTTGATCTGCAGATGCCCGGCATGGATGGCTTCCAGGTGATGGAAGGCCTGAAGGCAATCGAGCCCGATGGCTACCTTCCCGTTCTCGTGATCACGGCGCAACCGAGCCACAAGCTGAGGGCATTGCAGGCCGGTGCCCGGGATTTCATCAGCAAGCCGTTCGATCTGGTCGAAGTCAAATCACGCATCCACAACATGCTGGAAGTGCGCTTGCTGTACAAGCAACTTGAGCAGTACAGTCGTGCGCTGGAATCCATGGCGCTGCATGACGCCCTGACCGGACTGCCGAACAGACGGCTTTTATTCGACCGGCTTGCGTTGGCCGTTGCCCATGCGCACAGGAACAAAAGCACAATGGCGGTGATGTTTCTGGATCTGGACGGTTTCAAACAGGTTAACGACACCCTGGGTCACAATGCGGGCGACACCCTACTGGGCATGGTCGCCAACCGTCTGGTGGCTGCGGTACGCCAAGAGGACACCGTAGCGCGCCTGAGTGGTGATGAATTCGTGATCGCGTCGTGGGAATTAAGCCAAGCCGACGATGCGACCAAGCTGGTGTCAAAAGTGATTCAGGCCGTATCACAACCCTATCGCATTCAAGGCCGTGACGTGAACATTACCGCCAGCGTCGGTGTCGCTATTTATCCCGCGCATGGTGAGGAGGTGGAGACGCTGATGAAGAGTGCGGATCTGGCCTTGTATGAGGCCAAGCATGCAGGTAAAAACAACTATCGCATCGCAGCGCGCACCGCCCCGGTGGTGGTGGCGCACAATTGACGCAACAGATCCTGTAGGACTGAGTCCCAGTGCAAATGAATGAAAGCGAATTATGCTGAGTACCGACGATATTCTTAACGCCAGCATCCTGATCGTGGACGATCAGGATGCCAATGTGCAACTGCTGGAACAATTGCTGCGTGAAGCCGGCTACACCGGCGTTGCCTCGACGACGAATCCGCACGAGGTCTGCGAACTGCATCGCATAAACCACTACGACCTGATCCTGCTCGACCTGCAAATGCCTGGCATGGATGGATTCCAGGTGATGGAAGGCCTCAAGACCAATGAAGTGGATGCCTACCTGCCGGTGCTCGTGATCACCGCCCAGCCTGGCCACAAACTGCGTGCATTGCAGGCCGGCGCCAAGGATTTCATCAGCAAGCCATTCGATCTCATTGAAGTCAAAACGCGCATCTGCAACATGCTGGAAGTGCGGCTGCTGTACAAAAAACTCGAGCATTACAACAAAGTGCTGGAACAGACGGTGCTGGAACGGACCGCCGAACTGCGCGAAAGCGAGGCCCGCTACCGCAGCCTGACCGAACTGGCTTCCGACTGGTACTGGGAGCAGGACGAGAACATGAATTTCACCAAAGTCTCCGGCCCGGTTCTGGAAATGCTCGGCATCGGGGCCGCCCCCCTGGCGGGCGAATCAGATGGCGGGCAGGCCGCAGGTTCGAACGAGGCCGAGCGGGAGCGGCTGCTGGCAACGATTGCTGCCCGCCAACCCTTCCTCGACTTCACGTACAGCCATGTCAATGCCGACGGCTCGCAGCGGCGATTCCGGGTCAGTGGCGAGCCGATGTTCAATCAGGCCTGTCGCTTCATCGGCTACCGCGGTATCGGGGTGGAAATCCCGCCCCAGAAATAGAATGCAACTGCGCTAAATCCAGAAATGACGCCACTCCATTATCCGAGCCAGAACCATCTTCTCGCCGCCCTCCCTGCAGCGGAATTCGATCTGCTGGCCGACTATCTTGAACTGGTCCAGCTGCCGCTCGGCGAAATGCTCTATGAGCCTGGCAGCCAGTTAAAGCACGCCTATTTCCCCACCACTGCCATCGTCTCCCTGCATTACGTCATGGAATCCGGCGCATCGTCCGAGTCTGCGGGCGTCGGCAACGAAGGGGTCGTCGGCGTGTCCTTGTTCATGGGCGGCAATACCACGTCCAGTTCGGCCATGGTACAGACCGCTGGCTACGCTTATCGGCTGGAGAGCCACAAGCTGTTGCAGGCATTCAACCGCGCCGGCCTGCTGCAGCGTTTGCTGCTGCGCTACACCCAGGCCCTGATGACGCAGATGTCACAGACCGCCGTCTGCAACCGGCACCATTCGGTGGAACAGCAATTGTGTCGCTGGCTGTTGTTGACGCTGGACCGCTTGCCGTCGAACAAATTGGTCATGACACAGGAGCTGATTGCCAACATGCTCGGCGTGCGCCGCGAAGGCATCACCGAGGCTGCCGGAAAATTGCAGCATGCGGGAGTGATCAGTTATCGCCGCGGCCACATTGCGGTGCTGGATCGGGCCGGACTTGAAACCCGCGTCTGTGAGTGCTATGCCGTGGTAAAGGCCGAACTCAACCGTTTGCTGAGTGACGTTAGATACCGCCAGCAGGATGACAGCCCGATAAACACCCGTCCCGGATGAGAAGCATGATCCTGTTTCAAGGGCAGCCTGCACCCGGCCGGTACTATGTGCGCTGGCAAACAGACGATGAAGGCGGTGGTGCCTAGAATCAAGCCATCTGGTACGGATTGGGGCGACCGCAACAGTCATCCGATCCTGCAGTTGCGCCCTCCCGGGGTGACTGCACCAGATGTACAGGGGAGCAGGCTCATCGTCTGATGACGGGCCTCACAACAACAAACTTTTAATTTGGAGCTGACAACATGTTACAAACCATTGCAATCATCCTGATCATCCTGTGGCTGCTTGGCCTCGTGACTTCCTACACCATGGGCGGCTTCATTCACATCCTGCTGGTCATCGCGGTCATTGTCATCCTGGTGCGTGTCATCCAGGGTCGGGGTCTGTAACACATCAACTACCTCTCTACCGGAGAAAATAAAATGAACGCAGTCAAAATGTTGGGCATCGTATTAATCCTGGCCGGTGCATTGAGCTTGATCTATGGGGGATTCACCTACACCCGGAGCACGCAGGAAGCCAAGCTGGGTCCGATCGAGCTGTCGATCAAGGACAAGGAAACGGTCAACATTCCTATCTGGGCAGGCGTGGGTGCGTTAGCGGCCGGCCTGGTTCTGGTTTTCATCCGCAAGCAATAGTCGGTTCTGCCAACCTGCGAGTCTTCCCGGGATCGCAGGGCAGCTTTCAGTCATGCTTAAGGGCGCCCACATGACTGAAAGCCGGAGCAAGCCACTCCGGATCGCGCTGTATAACGGATTTCGCCCACTTTGCCCTGACGCCCTGACGCCCCAGGCCTGGCCAGGAGAATCCTGGAAAAGCGGGAACGAATCAACAAGTAAAACGTGCCCGGCGTATTCGCCGGGCACGACTCATTAAGCCAGTGCCGCGCTGCTATCCCGAGCTCAAGCAAGGAGAAGGTCATCGCCATCAAAGAGTTCGGATTAACGGCACGCACACGAAATGCGCTGCGCCACGACCGCGACACCGAGTTGCTGCGGTCGGAACTGTTCAGCATCGAACAGCTGAAGCGCCACGCGGTCACCCTGGCGGGCCAACATCAAATCGATCCGCTTGCGGGACAGGACCGCTTGCTGCCACGGCTGGCCGACAATGCGCGGGTGCTGCTGGCGGCCTACGACGTCGTCACCGCTGCCGCCACACCGGGGCAGCGCATCGTGCCGGCGGAGGCCTGGCTGCTCGACAACTTCTACCTGATCGAGCAGCAGATCACGCTGGCGCGTCGGCACCTGCCGCGCGGATACAGCCGCCAGTTGCCACGGCTGGCCGATGGCCCGTCGGCCGGATTCCCCCGCATCTACGACCTGGCGCTGGAGCTGATCTCGCACATGGACGGCCGCGTCGACAGCGACAATGCCACCCAGTTCATCGCCGCCTACCAGACCGTCGAACCCCTGAGGCTGGGCGAGTTGTGGGCCTTCCCGATCATGTTGCAGCTGGCGCTGCTGGAGAACCTGCGCCGGGTCGGGGTGCGCATCGCCCAGCGGCGCGAGGAGCGCGATGCGGCCATCAACTGGGCCGACCGCATGCTTGCCACGGCCGAAAGCGAACCGAAGCAACTGATCCACTTGCTGGCCGAATTTGCCTACGCCGATGTGCCGCTGACCGCGCCGTTCGTGGAAGAGTTTTACGACCGGCTCCAGGCGCAGGGTCCCGCCATGGCCTTCGTCCAAACCTGGGTCGAGCAGAAACTGCTCGAACAGGGGGTGACCGCAGCCGAGCTGTCGGAAGCAGCCGGCCGCACCGCCGCCGCCAACCAGATATCCATTGCCAACAGCATCGGCAGCCTGCGCTTCATCGGCGCCATGGACTGGAAGCAGTACGTCGAGTCGCTCAGCGTCGTCGAACAGACCTTGCGCGAAGACCCGATGGAAAGCTATCCCGGCCAGGATTTCGCCACCCGCGACCGCTACCGGCATGCCATCGAAGACATCGCGCGCGGCAGCACGTGCAGCGAAATGGCGGTGGCACGCGAAGCCATTGTGCTTGCGCAGGCAGCTGCCGCGCAGCTGGGTGTCCACGACCGAAGCGCGCATGTCGGCTACTACCTGATCGACCGGGGACGGCCACAGCTGGAGCGTGCGGTCGGCTGCCGGCTGTCATTGAAATCCCACATCAGGCGAGCGGGCCGGCGTGTCCGCCTGCCGCTCTATCTCGGCGCCATCCTGCTGCTCACACTGCTCGCGACAGCAGTCGTGCTGTCCGCGCTCGGCCTCGATCCGGGCGGGTTCGATCCGGGTGACTGGCGGGCCGGGTTGTTTGCGCTTCCCCTCCTCATCGCTGCCTCGGCGCTGGCCATCTCGCTGGTGAACCTGCTGGTCACGCTCATCCTGTCGCCACGTGCCTTGCCGCGCATGGATTTTTCAAGGGGGATACCGAACAGTCACCGTACCATGGTGATCGTCCCCACCCTGCTGACGAGCCCGCAGGACGTCGATGATCTGCTCGAGGCGATGGAGATCCGCTATCTCGGCAATCGCGACCCCAATCTGTTCTTTGCGCTGCTGACGGATTTTCGTGACGCGGCCGAACAAACGCTGCCGGATGATGCCGCCTTGCTCGCCTACGCGCGCGCCGCCGTCGAGACGCTCAACGCGACCTACGACGAGGATCGGCCCTGTGTCTTCTATCTGTTTCACCGGCCACGGGTGTGGAATCCGTTCGAGCGGGTGTGGATGGGCTACGAGCGCAAACGTGGCAAGCTCGAGCAGTTCAATGCCCGGCTCAGGGGCGAGGCGCACACGGCCTTTTCGGAGATCGTCGGCGACCCGTCCATTCTCGGGTCGATCCAGTACGTCATCACCCTGGATACCGACACGCAGCTGCCGCGCGACGCGGCGCGCACCCTGGTCGGCAACCTCGCCCACCCGCTCAACCGGCCGGTCTTTGACGCCGCCAAGGGCCGCATTGTCGAAGGCTACGCGATCCTGCAACCGCGCGCCTCGATCAGCCTGACCAGCGCAGGCCAGTCACGCTTTACCAAGCTGTTCGCGGGTGACTCCGGGCTCGATCCCTACACGCGCGAAGTGTCGGATGTCTACCAGGATGTGTTCGGCGAAGGCTCCTTCATCGGCAAGGGCATCTACGACGTCGACGCATTTCGCCAGGCGGTCGACGGACGCTTTCCCGAGAATCTCATTCTCAGTCATGACCTGCTGGAAAGCGGCTATGCACGCTCGGCCCTGGTGACCGATGTCGAACTCATCGAAGAGCATCCGGCCAGTGTCGTCATCGACGCCAGCCGGCGCCACCGCTGGATACGCGGCGACTGGCAGCTGGCCGGCTGGCTGCTGCCGCGCGTGCCCGGTGCGCCTGGCCCGAGTGGCGCAAAAGGAAAGCGGCAAGCCAACCCGCTCTCGGCGCTGTCGCTGTGGAAGATTTTTGACAACCTGCGGCGCAGCCTGGTCGCACCGGCGCTGCTTGCCTTGCTGGCGACAGGATGGCTGCTGGGCCCGGGTCACCCCGGGGTGTGGGTCCTGCTGATCGTGACCGTGATAGCCCTGCCCACGCTGCTGTCCACCGCGATTGAGCTGGTCCGCAAGCCGGAGGAGCGCGACTGGCTGGTGCATCTGAGCCTGACCAGCAAATCCGCGGGCCAGCCGCTCATGCTCGCGGTGCTGAGCCTGGCCTTTTTGCCCTACGACACGCTGATTTCACTCGGGGCAATTGCGCGCTCGGGGGGTCGGATGCTGCTCACGCGACGCGGCCTGTTGCTGTGGCAACTGCCTTCCTACGCACGCCGCAACGCGCGCCGCTCACTGACCGGCTTTTTCCGGGAAATGTGGATCGCGCCGGCTCTCGCGCTGGTGCTGGGGGTGGCGTTGGTCATGGAGGCGAGGAGCCCGGGAACGTGGTGGGTCGCAGCACCCTTGCTGTTGCTGTGGCTGCTGTCGCCTGTCGCCGGTTGGTGGATCAGCCAGCTGCTGACCGCGCCCGTCCCGGATCTGGGCGTCGATCAACGGGCCTTTCTGCGGACGTCGGCCCGGCGCACCTGGCGTTACTTCGCGGATTTCGTCGGCCCGGATGACAACTGGCTGCCGCCCGACAACTTCCAGGAATATCCGGCGCCGGCCATCGCCTCACGCACCTCGCCCACCAACATCGGCATGGCCCTGCTGGCCGACCTGGCGGCGGTCGATTTCGGTTACATCACGGCTGGAGAATGCCTGCAGCGCATCGGCAACACCCTGGCCTCGATGGAAAAGCTGGAACGCTATCGCGGCCACCTTTTCAACTGGTACGACACCCGCACGCTGCAACCACTCCACCCGCAATACGTCTCGTCGGTAGACAGCGGCAACCTGGCCGGCAGCCTGCTCACCCTGCAGGCGGGCCTGGCCGAGTTGAAACATCAACCGGTGCTGTCATCCAACGCGCTGCAGGGGCTGCAGGACACCCTGCAGGTGCTGGCCGACCAGCTGCCCGCCTCCCCCGCCCCCGAACTGGCGAAAAAGATCGGCTTGCTGCAGGACAGCCTGCGCGCACTCATGCTGGACGGGCCGCCACAGACGCTGATCGCCGCCACCAGCGCGCTGAACGAGATTCACCGCGTCGGCGGCGAGCTGCTTGGCTGGCTGCCGACGGATATCGGTATCGAGGACGAGCTGTATTACTGGACGCGCGCCTTCGAGCTGCAGCTGCATGCGTTGCGCGACGAGCTGGCAACCCTGGTGCCCGAGCCGTGGCAGGGCAGCGGCATTCCGACCCGGATGGAACTGGCCGCCGCGGGTGCGGCCAGCGCAGGCGCACTGACGCAGCTCGGCCTCATCGATGAGCTGATGAACCGTTGCCGCGCACTGGCGGTGATGGATTTCGAGTTTCTCTACGATGCTGGCTGTGGCCTGTTGGCTATCGGCTATGACGTCGGCGAACGGCGCCGCGATCCGTCCTGCTACGATCTGCTGGCATCGGAAGCGCGCCTGGCCAGTTTTCTGCTGATCGCCCAGGGACAGGTTCCGCAGAAACACTGGTTCGCGCTCGGCCGCCTGCTGACCAGTCACGGTGGCGACGTCAGCCTGATTTCGTGGAGCGGCTCGATGTTCGAGTACCTGATGCCACAGCTGATCATGCCGAGCTACCCGAACACCCTGCTGGAGCAGACCTGCAAGGCCGCGGTATCGCGCCAGATCGAATACGGCAAGCAACGCGCGGTGCCGTGGGGGATTTCCGAGTCCTGCTACAACGCCACCGACATGCATCAGGTCTACCAGTACCGTGCGTTCGGCGTGCCCGGGCTGGGTTTCAAACGCGGGCTGGGCGACGATCTAGTCATCGCGCCCTACGCCACCGCCCTGGCCTTGACGGTGATGCCGAACGAAGCATGCCGCAACCTGCAGACGCTGGCGGAACATGGCTTTCTGGGCGCCTACGGCTTCTACGAGGCGGTCGATTACACACCGTCGCGGGTGCCGCGCGGCAAGCCGCACGCCATCGTGCGGGCGTTCATGGCGCACCACCAGGGCATGAGCCTGCTGGCCTTTGCGCATGTCCTGCTCGACCAGCCGATGCAGCGCCGCTTCATGTCCGACCCACTCGCGCGGGCGACCGAACTGCTGCTGCAGGAGCGCGTGCCGAAAAAGGGTGCCACCCTGCACCCGCACGCGGCCGAAGTCAGCGCCGCCGCCCATCCACCCAGCGCAGACGTCGGCTCGATCATGCGCGTGTTCACCATCACCAACACGCAACTTCCCGAAGTTCACCTGTTGTCGAATGGCCGCTACCACGTCATGGCGACCCATGCCGGCGGCAGTACCAGCCGCTGGCGCGACCTCGCCATTACCCGCTGGCGCGAGGATGCCACCGTCGATGGCTGGGGCACCTTCATCTACCTGCGCGACCGCGACAGCGGCAAGTACTGGTCGGCTGCGCATCAACCCACGCTGCGCCCTGCCGATCACTACGAAGCCATCTTCGTGCAGGCGCGCGCCGAATACCGGCGGCGCGATCAGGCGATCGAAGCGCACACCGAGATCAGCGTGTCCCCCGAGGACGACGTCGAGATCCGCCGCGTCACGCTCACCAACCAGTCGTCCCGCCCCCGTCACATCGAGGTGACGAGCTACGCGGAAGTGGTGCTGGCGCCGTTGAATGCCGACCTCGCGCATCGCGCCTTCAGCAACCTGTTCGTGCAGACCGAAATCCTGCCCGGGCAACAGGCGATCCTCTGTACCCGGCGTCCGCGCACGCCGGGCGAGCAGGTGCCGTGGATGTTTCACCTGCTGGCCGCTCCCGGCGTCGTCGCCGACGCGCCGTCCTACGAGACCGACCGTGCCCGCTTCATCGGCCGCGGCCGCACCGCAGCCAACCCGGTGGTGCTGGACCGCAGCGACCGCCCGTCAACCCTGTCGAATACGGATGGCTCAGTGCTCGATCCCGTCGTGGCGATCCGCCGCACCGTCACCCTGTCACCCGATGAATCGGCAACGGTGCAGATCATCTCCGGCATCGCAGACACGCGCGAGGCCGCCCTGGCCCTGGTGGAGAAATACTGCGACCGCCACTTCGTCGAGCGCGCGTTCGAGATGGCCTGGTTCCAGAGCCAGGAGGTGCTGCGCCATCTCAACGCGACCGAAGCCGATGCCCAGGTCTTTGGCCGCCTGGCCAGTTCCGTCATTTACGGCAACGCCATGCGCCGCGCCGCGCCCGGCATCATTGCCCGCAACCAGCTCGGGCAGTCCGGGCTGTGGCGCTTCGGCATCTCGGGCGATCTGCCGATCGTCAAGCTGCGCATCGGCGACCTCAACCGCATCGACCTGGTCAAGCAGGTGCTGCAAGCGCATGCCTATTGGCGCATGAAGGGCCTGACTGCCGACCTGGTGATCATCAACGAGGATTTCTCGGGCTACCGGGCGGTGCTGCAGGACCTGATCATGGGGCTGATCAACACGGGGCCCGAAGCGCAGATGATCGACAAGCCGGGCGGGGTCTTCGTACGCCGTGCCGAAGAGATTTCCGAGGACGAGCGGGTGTTGCTGCAGACGGTCGCCCGCATCGTCTTCAGCGATACCACCGAGACGCTGATCGAGCAGGTGGAGCGCCGTGTGTCGACGGAGCGTGCGTCGGACCGTCTGGAGCCCACGCAGTCGATCGCCGACGAACCGGTTTATCCGCTGGCCGCGCGCGAGCGCATCTTCAACAACGGCCTCGGCGGCTTCACGCCTGACGGGCACGAATACATCATCACCCTCGAACCCGGCGAGAACACGCCGGCTCCGTGGGTCAACGTGATCGCCAGCCCGCACATCGGCACCGTCGTCAGCGAGAGCGGCAGCGCCTATACCTGGGCGGAAAACGCGCACGAATTCCGCCTCACCCCGTGGCAAAACGATCCGCTCTCCGATAGCAGCGGCGAAGCGTTCTACCTGCGCGACGAGGAAACCGGGGCGTTCTGGTCGCCGACACCATTGCCTGCACGCGGCCGCTCCGGCTACGTGTGCCGGCACGGCTTCGGCTACAGCGTGTTCGAGCACTACGAGGCCGGCATCGCCTCGGAACTGTTCACTTACGTCGCCATGGACGCGCCGGTGAAGTTCGTGGTGGTCAAGCTGCGCAACGCGTCGAAGCGCGCGCGCAGCCTGTCGCTGACCGGCTATTGGGAACTGGTGATGGGCGAGTGGCGGCATGCCAACATGATGCACATCGTCACCGAAACCGATTCGCACAGCGGGGCGCTGTTTGCCCGCAATGCCTATGGCCGCGAATGCGCAGGCCGGGTGGTGTTTGCCCATGTCAGCGAGCGCGAGCGCTCGGTGAGCGGCAGCCGCACCGAGTTCATCGGTCGCAACGGCTCGCTGGCCAGTCCGGCGGCAATGCGCCGCAAGCGCCTGTCGGGGCGCACCGGCGCCGGCCTGGATCCGTGCGCCGCAATCCAGAGCCGGGTCGAACTGGCTGCCGGACAAACACGCGAGATCGTGTTTGTCTTCGGCGCCGCGCGTGACGCCGAAGAGGCACGACATTTCATCCAGCGATTCGGCAGGCAGGCCGGCGCGCAACAGGCGCTGGAAACGGTTTGGGAACACTGGAAGCACACGCTGGGCGCGGTGCAGGTCGAGACGCCCGACCCGGCGCTGGATGTGCTGGCCAACGGCTGGCTGGTCTACCAGACGCTGTCGTGCAGACTGTGGGGTCGCAGCGGCTTTTATCAGTCCGGCGGCGCCTACGGTTTCCGCGACCAATTGCAGGACACCATGGCGCTGGTGCATGCGACACCGTGGCTCGCCCGCGAGCAGCTGATCCGGCACGCCGGCCGCCAGTTCCTCCAGGGCGACGTCCAGCACTGGTGGCATCCGCCCAATGGCCAGGGCGTGCGCACCCATTTCTCGGACGACTATCTGTGGCTGCCGTATGCCGCCTGCCGCTATGTGCGGGCGACCGGCGACACCGGCGTGCTCGACGAGCCCATCCATTTCCTCGAAGGCCGCGAGCTGTATGCAGAAGAGGAGGCGTACTACGACCAGCCGCAGCGTTCGCCCGAAACGGCCAGCCTGTATGAGCACTGCGTGCGTGCCCTCAAGCACGGGCTGCGTTTCGGCGTTCATCACTTGCCGCTGATGGGCTGCGGTGACTGGAACGACGGCATGAATCTGGTCGGCAAGGACGGCAAGGGCGAAAGCGTGTGGCTGGCGTGGTTCCTGGTCGAAAACCTCGATCTGTTTGCCGGCCTGGCACGCGACCGCAACGATCAGGATTTCGCCGACCTGTGCAGCACTCAGGCCACCGCTTTGCGCACCCACATCGAAGCCGAGGCCTGGGACGGCGCCTGGTACCGGCGCGCCTATTTCGACGACGGCACACCCCTGGGCTCGTCCAGCAACGACGAATGCCAGATCGATTCGATCAGCCAAAGCTGGGCGGTCATCTCGAAAGGCGGCGACCCCGAACGCGCCCGCCAGGCGATGGCGGCGGTGGACCAGCGCCTGGTGCGGCGCGACAAGCAGATCATCCAGCTGCTCGACCCGCCCTTCGACACATCCGACCTGGAGCCCGGCTACATCAAGGGCTACATCCCCGGCGTGCGCGAGAACGGCGGCCAATACACCCATGCCGCGATCTGGACCACGATGGCGTTTGCCATGATGGGCGACACCGAGCGCGCGTGGGAATTCTTCGCCATGCTCAATCCGGTCAACCACGGCAGCACGGCGGAATCGATCGAACGCTACAAGGTCGAGCCCTACGTTATGTGCGCGGACATCTATGGCGTGTCGCCGCACACCGGCCGCGGCGGCTGGACCTGGTACACCGGGGCGGCGGGCTGGATGTACCGGCTGACCGTGGAAACCCTGCTCGGATTGCAGCTGGAAGTGGACCATCTGCGCATTGCGCCGTGCGTCCCGGCCCATTGGGACACCTACAAAATCCACTACCGCTATCGCGAGACGGTCTACCACATCGTCATCAGGCGTGTGGGTGATGCAGCGCAGGTGCGCCGCGCGACAGTGGACGGCATAGAACAGCCCGACGCCCGCATCCCGCTGGTCGACGACCGCCGGGAACACTACGTCGAAGTGGACCTGGGCTGATGATGTCCGTCATGACTGCCATGTGTGATGTCGAACAGAGTGGTCTGGGCAAGCCTGCCAGCATGTAAAAAAGAGGTTGTTGTCGTTTACCGCTGTCGATCAAGGCAGCGAGTCGGATATTTGAACTGGAGCTCACAAAATGCTGAAAACTCGCAACGTACTCATTGTGCTCGGAATGCTGATGGCGCCAGCAGCGCCAGCTGCTGTTCAGGTCAGTATTGGAATCGGACTCCCGCACGCCAGCATCGGAATCAACCTGCCGGCGTATCCGCAGCTCGTCGTCGTGCCCGGTTACCCGGTCTACTACGCGCCCCACATGCAAACGAACTACTTCTTTTACGACGGCATGTACTGGGTTTTCCAGGGCGACAACTGGTACGCGAGTTCCTGGTACAACGGGCCCTGGTGGTTTGTCGAGCCGTATGCGGTGCCGGTGTATGTCCTGCGCATCCCGGTGCGCTACTACCGCCAGCCGCCGGTGTACTTCCGCGGATGGCGACCGGATGCCCCGCCACGCTGGAGCAATCACTGGGGCCATGACTGGGAACGGCAAAGAAGCGGCTGGGACAAATGGGATCGCCGCGCAGTCCCCGCACCGGCCCCGTTGCCGGCTTACCAGAAGCAGTATTCAGGTCAGCGCTATCCCCGCCAGATTGAACAACAGCATCAGATCCAACAGCAGCGTTACCGCTACCAGCCGCGTGACCCCGTTGTGCGGGAGCAATACCAGGAGCGCTATCAGAAACGCGTAGCGCAACCCGCACCCACGCGTGAAAATAGACAGGGTACGTCTGAAGAGCGTGATTTCAGGCAACAAGACATGCAGCGTTCTGCGCCACGCCAGCCGGATGCGCCAGGCGCCCCGCATTCGCAATCTCCGCAAAGGGGAGACGCAAACGTTCGGATGCCCGCCCCAGCCTCGCCGCAGGAGCGCAGTCCGCAGGCCCGGGACAGCAGGCAGCAGCCACAGCCGGGGCGGGATCCGCACATGCAGCAGACTCCCGGACCGCAAGGCCGGGAAGAAAAGCAGCAAGGCAGGGACACTACCCGCGAGCAAAAACGGAACCAAGAGAAAGAGCGGGATCGCGATCACGATCGCAATAATTAACATCCGGGATCCTCTGCCTCGTCACCTGGACACAGGCGATCCCGCACCGCTGAAGGCAGACCCCATTCACACATTCCGCTGATCGACGACTGCCGGAGTCAGGCAGTCGAAGTGAGAACGCACTCCCCCGATTCACGCTCAACCAGGGAAATAAAACATGAACATAACTTTAAGCCTCACCCCGCTGATTTCGCTGATCGCCGGCATCCTCATCCTGGCGATGCCGCGTCTGCTGAACTTCATCGTCGCCATCTATTTGATTGTGATCGGACTTATTGGGCTATTTGGCGGGCGCTGAGTTTACTTACCGGCAAGAGCGGTGGCCAAACCGCCATCAAGGACGGCCGACGCTGGAGGAGGCTTTCCTGTTTGAAGTGAGGCTCACCGCGCGTCACCTGCGCAGCGCCGCCCGGCGAACACCTGGCACCCTGATACCCTGCCCTCCGTTCAACCATTTCGACTCGCCACTGGGGCGGATCGACTTCGCCCATGAGTTCCCCTCTGGTTAGAGGGTCATGACACGACCGAGGTAGGCAGGAGCGTAGTACCATCTACTCGCCCCCCTGCTCGCGGCCGGGATCGAGCGCATCACTCGAACTAAACAGCACGCCACAAGGCTTCAAAAAAACAGGACAACGAATATGGCCAATATGCCTCCGGGTAAAAGTTTATCCAGCTCGGGATGTTTGACCCCGGAGCGCGGCTGCATGCCAGCATCGTCGTTGATATCGGCCGATTATTGAGATTGCTCTCTTATGGAATCCCGTGACCTGCTGCGACACCAGATAATCGATAGCCTCATTACGCATCGCACTGAAAAAGTTGCGGATGCCGCGATGAACGTTTGGGAAAAACTGGCGACCGAAATCATTTCGGTCGTTGGTGAGGATGGATTCAATTCACTGTATGAGAGAAGTGTATTCCTTGCCCAGCGGACATTTCCCTGGCTCGCGGCCCATTCATTGTCGCCGCAGTCCGATCACCGGTTTGCGGAATTGAAGATACGCCTGGCAGAACAAACGCCTGTGGAAGCCCGCGTAGCCAATATCCTGCTGCTGATCACTTTCACCGACATCCTGACCTCGCTAATTGGCGAGGCGTTGACTACCCGCATTTTACGTTCAGCCTGGGGCTCCGAAGAGTTTATGGCCGGGCACCCGAATGACATTTCGAATAAGGTCGGCAAGGAGTTTGACAATGAGTAACAAGGTAACGATACGTCGCCTTCCAACGGGCGTACCGGGTCTGGACAACCTGTTGGGCGGAGGCCTGCCGGAATTTTCGTTTAACTTGATTGCGGGCACGCCGGGAAGCGGAAAAACAACGCTCGCTCACCAGATCATGTTCTCGCTGGCCAACCCGCAATACCGGGCACTGTTCTTTACGGTACTCGGGGAGCCCGCTTTGAAGATGCTCCGCTACCAGCAGCAATTCACGTTTTTTGACCACGACAAAATCAATGAATCGATCCGCTTCGTCAATCTGTCTGCAGAGCTCCTGGGTGGGGATTTTGACCGCGTCCTGGCACGCATCGCCGACGAAGTGAAAGCCTATGCACCCAGTCTGGTGTTCGTGGATTCGTTTCGATCCGTCGTGCAGTCAGCCAAGCGCGAGGACCAGAGCGTGTCCGATCTGCAGCGGTTCGTGCAGCAACTGGGCATGCAGATGACGAGCTGGCAGGCCACCACGTTCCTGATCGGTGAATATCTGGCGCCAGAGGCAGAGTCCAGTCCTGTCTTCACCGTGGCGGATGGCATCCTGTGGCTGTCGCAAAATATGCATCGCAATTCCATGGTGCGCAAGATGCAAGTGGTCAAAATGCGGGGTCAGGCCCAGGCCCCGGGTTTGCATACGTTCCGGATGAGCGATGCCGGGCTCCAGGTTTTTCCACGGGCGATTGTCCAACCGGGCGGGGTGACCGGGTACGAGACGTCCACGGGAGAGGCACGTGTGTCCATGGGGATACCCGGCCTCGATGAAATGCTGGGCGGCGGCTTGCCGGCGGGCTATTCGCTGCTGCTGGTCGGGCCATCCGGTTCCGGAAAAACCATCCTGGCGACGGAATTTCTCGCCGAAGGGGTGCGCCGGGGCGAACCCGGCGTGATTGCGGCGTTTGAGAAAAGCCCCAGCCAGCTGCTGAACAATAAACTGTCTGCACTGGTCAAGGCCGGGCAAGTTGGAGTGATCAATACGCGTTCCCTGGATTTGTCGATCGACGAAACCTTGCATGACTTGATCAAAATGATTGACCAAATGCAGGCCAAGCGAGTCGTCATCGACTCCCTGTCCGGATTCGAGCTGGCACTGGCACCCGAATTTAGCGAAGATTTCCGCGGATCGCTGTACCGGATGATCGCCGAGCTGACTGCCATGGGCGTGACGATATTGATGACATCGGAACTGGAAGACCGCTACACCGATTTGCGCTTCAGTCCATTTGGCAGTGCTTTTCTCGCTGACGCCATTATCGTGCAGCGCTATGTCGAAATCGCTGGCCAATTCAAACGCGCCTTCTCGATCGTTAAAATCCGGGGCAGTGAGCACAGCAAGGACATTCGCCTGTTTGACATTACAAACGAAGGCATCGTTATTGGCGAGACCATGTCTGAGTATGCCGGCATCCTGTCGGGCCGGCCGACGCTCAGCCCCGGCTAGCACGACCCGGTGAGGGAGAGTGGCAAATGAACAGAAGTAACAGCGACAGCGCCGCCGATCGCGACGCTCAGGATTCAGCTGCGGTCATCGACGACAAGGCGGCCGTTCGAAACCGCGAGACCGTGGCCACGGCACGGGAAGATGCCGTGGATTTGCGCGAAAATGCGGTCGACGTGCGCGAAGGGTCAGCCACCTCGCGGGAGCGGGACATTCGCGCGGCGGAGACAACCCAGGCAGCATCAGACGAACACATGTCGATGTTGCAGCAAGCGAACGCACGCCTGATCATCTCGACCATCGAAGCACACAAGCTGTCCGAACAAGTCGAAATCGCCAAAGCTCAGCTGGAGGGTGCCAAGGCTGTGGCGGAAAAGGCCAATCTGGCAAAATCGAACTTCCTGTCCAGCATGAGCCATGAACTGCGCACCCCGCTCAATGCCATCCTCGGCTTCGCCCAGTTGCTGCAAGCGGGTACACCGCCGCCAACGGCCACCCAGACTGAACGGCTGCACCAGATCACCAAGGCAGGATGGTATCTGCTGGACCTGATCAACGAAATTCTCGACCTTGCGGTGATCGAGTCCGGCAAGCTGTCGCTGTCGCTGGAGTCGCTGTCGCTGTCCGACGTGCTGCTCGAATGCCAGGCCATGATCGGACCGCAGGCGCAACAGCGCGGCATCCACATCAGTTTCGCCAAAGTCGACCCCGCCTGGTTTGCCCATGCCGACCATACCCGGGTCAAGCAGGTTCTGATCAACCTGCTTTCCAATGCGATCAAATACAACCGCGAACAGGGAACGGTCGAGGTGGCATGCGCCGCGATCAGCCCGGAACGCGTCCGCATCCGCATCAAGGACAGCGGTGCGGGCTTGCCGCCGGAAAAGCTGGCGCAGCTGTTTCAGCCGTTCAACCGTCTCGGACAGGAAACCGGCGCCGAGGAAGGGACCGGCATCGGCCTGGTGGTCACCAAGCAACTGGTCGAACTGATGGGCGGTACCATCGGCGTGGAAAGCACCGTCGGCGTGGGCAGCGAATTCTGGATCGAGTTGACCCGCGACGTGATGCCCTGCCTTTCTCCCGAACAGACGATGGCCGCCGAACTTGTGCCGCAAGCACAGGAAGACGCGGCGCTGCGCACCCTGCTCTACGTGGAAGACAATCCGGCCAACCTGATGCTGGTCGAGCAGATCATCGAGGGTGTCCCGCATGTCCGCATGCTGAGTGCGCGCGATGCCACGCTCGGCATCGCACTGGCGCGCGCCCATCAGCCGGAGGTGATCCTGATGGACATCAACCTGCCCGGCATCAGCGGCACCCAGGCACTGAAAATCCTGCGCGAAGATCCGGTAACGGCGCATATCCCGGTACTGGCCATCAGTGCCAATGCCATGCCACGCGATATCGAGAAAGGCCTCGAGGCAGGATTCTTCCGCTATCTCACCAAGCCGATCAGGATCAACGAATTCATGCAGGCGCTGAACATGGCGCTGGAACGTGCGGTAGCGGGATAAGCCGGCACCAGTATTCTGGCGGCCAGCTATACCAGCCCGGATTGTCAGAGGCAGTTTCCGATCAAATGCCCTGAAGATCGACCCCTTGTTCGTGATCCCAATGTCACGCAATAGGGTCACCACCACCGTCGTCACGCTGTGATCAGCCCAGGCTCTGTGCGTCACCGCACCGACGGTTGTGGACAACACGCCTAGCCTTCCTGGGCTCCCGCCAGAACTGCGCAATGGAAGGATGGTCGTGATCAGAAATAATCAATACGGCGCTTCGGATCCCGCACAGGAAAAGCGCTGTCATGGACGATAAAGCGGCCGTTCCAGGCCGTGAGAAATTGGCCACGGCCCGGGAAGATGCCGTGGGTTTGCGCGAAAAGGCTGTCGACGTGCGCGAAGAGGCCGTCACCAAGCGCGAACGGGACATTCGCGCGGCAGCGATGACACAGGGAACATCCGACGATCAATTAAGCATGTTGCGGCAAGCGAACGCCCAGCTGGTCATCGCGACCATTGACGCACACACGCTGGCCGAACAAGTCCAAACGGCACATGCTGATCTGGATCATTTTGCCCACCACGATGTACTCACCAATTTGCCTAACCGCATGCTGCTGAACGACCGGCTTGCCCAGGCCATTGCACTGGCTCACCGCCAAGGCAAACAGCTTGCGGTGATGTTCATGGACCTCGATCGATTCAAGCATATCAATGACTCGCTGGGGCATGCGGTGGGTGACCGGCTGCTGCAGTCGGTGGCACAACGCCTGGTGGGTGGGGTGCGCCACTCAGACACCGTCAGTCGCCAGGGCGGGGATGAATTCGTGCTGCTGCTTCCCGATATCGAGCATGCAGAAGACGTGGCGCTGTCTGCGCAAAAGTTGCTCATGGCGATCGCGCTCCCTCACCTCATCGACCGGCACGACCTGCACATCGGCGTGAGTATCGGTATCAGCATCTACCCCGACGATGGGCAGGATACGGAAACCCTGATCAAGCATGCGGACATCGCGATGTACCATGCCAAGGAAAGCGGACGCAACAATTACAAATTCTTCGAGCAGGACATGAATACCCGGGCCGTCCAGCGGCAATCGATCGAGGCCGGCCTGCGCCGCGCGCTGGAACGGCAGGAATTCGTGTTGCACTATCAGCCGAAAATTAATCTGCTCAGCGGCACGATCGTCGGCATCGAGGCGCTCATCCGCTGGCAGCATCCGCAACGCGGGCTGCTGGAACCCGCAGAGTTCGTGTCCATCGCCGAAGACAGCGGCCTGATCCTGCCGATAGGCCGCTGGGTGCTGCGCGAAGCCTGTCTCCAGGCCCGCGCCTGGCAGGATGCGGGTTTGCCGCCGATCACCGTTGCCGTCAACACTTCCGCGCTCGAGTTCCGCGCCGCGGACTTTCTCGAATACGTGCGCGCGACCCTCGATGAGTTGGGTCTGGAACCGCGCTATCTGGAACTTGAGCTGACCGAAAGCGTCCTCATGCGGGATGCCGCGTCTGCCGATTCCGTTCTGCACGCGCTCGCAGACCTGGGCGTCAAGCTTGCAGTCGATGACTTCGGCACCGGCTATTCCAGTCTGAGTTATCTGCGGCAGTTTCCGATCAATACCCTGAAGATCGACCAGTCGTTCGTGAACCAGATCACCCGCAACCCGGACGATGCCACCCTCGTCAGTGCCGTGATCAGCATGGGTAAAAGCCTCAAGCAACGCGTCATTGCGGAGGGCGTCGAAACAGCAGAGCAGGCTGCATTTCTTCTGGCCCAGCATTGCGACGAGGGCCAAGGCTACTTTTTCGGCCGTCCGTTGGGGGCAGAGGCGCTCGCTGTCTTGCTGCAGGCAGGCGTATCGCCTGCCCTTCCCTATTGATGACGAAGGGAACGCAGGCGACGGGATTCAGCACGAGGGTGCTATAGCTTGCCCAATAGAAACAGAATGAGCAGGATGATCAACACCAGCCCAAGCCCCCCGCTGGGGCCGTATCCCCATCCCCGACTGTGGGGCCAGGCAGGGATCGCACCGATCAGAAGTAGAACCACGATAATCAGCAGAATTGTTCCTATTGTCATGTCATGTCTCCTAACAGTGAGTCGTGGCGCCATTGCCAGGCACAACGACGCCCCTCGATCATTTCGACAGTCATCGTGATGCCCTTCTTTTCACACCTCACCATAGAACAACAAACGTCTGTAAGCCACCGTACAAGGCGTCCGGTTGCTGCTCGTCATGACGTTTGAGCGAAGGCGACCACGATGTGTACGGTGTCGTACAGACAGGACGCTTGGCGAGGAACAGTCTATAAATTGAAAAACCTGTACTGGGATGGTTGGCAGTCCGCCAACGGCGACATGCGCCTCAAGTGGCCTATGCGCGAGCGGAAACGAATGATTCATAGAGGAGAACACAATGCTGGTAACTTTTACGACAAAAGCCTATGCCGATATCACCCTGTTCGGGGACGTCGCGCTTGCCATGCTGGAAATGATGGGGCACAGCGCAACCGTGCCCGGCGCGATTCTGGCGGCCGACGTGCCTGCGGCCTTGAACCGATTGAAAACCGCTATCGATGCCTCCAAAGCGTCGCCGCCGGTCGAAGCCAAGGATGCGGATGAGCCGGTAGTGAGCATGGCGCACCGCGCGCTGCCGTTGATTGAGCTGCTGGCTGCTGCGGCCAAGGCGGAGTCCGACGTCATGTGGAAATGAACACGCCATGCCGTTTGACCTGAAAGTGCACCACAAGCCACCTGTTCACATGCAAAAGGAAAAACAACATGACGTCCAAACCGCTTGATGCATCCGCAGAACCCCTGCCCCGTCCCGACCGCACCGATGCCGAAGATGCGGTCCGAACGCTGATCCGCTGGGCCGGTGACGATCCTGATCGCGAGGGCCTGCTCGATACCCCAGCGCGCGTCGTGCGCTCCTATGAGGAATTTTTCGCCGGTTATCTGGAGGATCCGGTGCAGACCCTGTCGCGCACGTTCTCCGAAGTGGATGGCTACGACGAAATGATCGTGATGACCGATATCCGTTTTGAAAGCCATTGCGAGCACCACATGGTGCCGATCATCGGCAAGGCGCACGTGGCCTACCTGCCGGATCGCCGGGTCGTGGGCATTTCAAAGCTGGCCCGCCTGGTCGACATCTATGCCAAGCGCCTGCAGATTCAGGAACGGATGACGGTGCAAATTGCCGATACGCTGAACGACGTGTTGCAGCCGAAAGGCGTCGCGGTGGTGATCGAGGCAGCCCATCAATGCATGAGCACGCGCGGCGTACACAAAGTGGGAGCGGCCATGGTGACCAGCCGCATGCTGGGTGCCTTTCGTTCGGACAGTTCAACCCGGCGCGAGTTTCTGGCGATGATCGGCAGAACGGGCGCGGGGCCGTTGAGCAATACCTGAGCGGGGTGTCGCTCAGCGCGGTCCTACGCGTTGCTGATGCGCTTGCAGCGCTGCGATTTCATCAAACAAATCCAGCGCCAGCGCCACGCCGGGCAGATTGATTTCCAGGTCACGGGTGAGCCACAAGGCCAGCCGTGCGCGATGCAGAGACGCACCGGTAAAACGCCAGTCCTGCGGCGTTTCGCCGAGCGGCTCGAGCACCTCTTCCACGACCCAGGCGACCACGTGCTCGCGGGAGGCGCAACACGCCTGACACAAGTCTTCCAGTGTCAGCGGGATATCCTCTTCGACGATCAGGCCATGGAGGGATTGAATGTCTGTTGTGCTCATGGCGAATCAGCCTTTCATTGACGCGCGCGCGTTGAAATCAAAGGCTTCGGCCATTGCGCGGTAGGCCGCCTGCTCGTTTTCGCTGACGGCCGGTGGCAAGGCGATGGTCAGCACAGCGTATAGATCGCCGGGCGCTTTTCCCGGAATGCCTTTGCCCTTCAGCCGCAGTTGCCGGCCCGCCGCCGAACCCGCTGGAATCGTGAGTTGCACCGATCCTTCCGGCGTCGGTACGGTCAGCGAACAGCCGAGTGCGGCCTCCCAAGGCGCCAGCGGCAAGTCCAGATAGACATCCGGGCCGACGACGCGGAATTGCGCGTGCGGCTTGAATTCAATCTCCAGAAACAAATCGCCGGGCGGCCCTTCGCCCACGCCCGGCTCGCCCTGTCCGGCCAGGCGCAAATGCTGACCCGCCCGAATGCCCCTGGGGATGCGAACGTCGAGCTTGCGCTCCCGCAGCGCGATGCGCCCATGCTCATCCGGCACCGGCATACGCAGTGAGATGCTGCGCTGGGCGCCATGGTAAGCATCTTCCAGATCGATCAACACCTTGGCGTGATGATCCTGGCCGCGCGCATGCATGCCGGGTCGTTGTCCGCCTCGGGCCCGGCGGCCGAACAGCGCTTCGAAGAAGTCGCTGTGACCCGGGTCGGCGCCCGCTCCGAAGTCGCGCCCGCTGAACTCGAATCCGGCATCCCAGTCAGGCGGCGGCTGGAAATCCTGTCCGGCCTTCCACTGGCTGCCAACCTGATCGTAGGCCGCGCGCTTCTCGGGATCCTTCAGGACGGCATAGGCCTCCCCCAGTTCCTTGAAACGCACATCGGCCTCGGCATCCTTGCTGACGTCCGGGTGGAATTTACGGGCCAGCTTGCGGTAAGCGCGTTTGATCTCGTCCTGTGTCGCATCGCGCGGCACCCCAAAAACCTCGTAGTAATCCTTGAATTTCATAACACGCCGTTGTGGGGGTCAGATTAAGTGAGACTACCTGTCTGTTTAGAGCAAAGACTCTGCACCGGGAATACGTAAACGCTTTCTTGCCTCCCACCGGAACCCGCTACGAGCGGGTTCCGGTCAGCATTCCGCTGCACCCGAGGACTCAGACCGCGCTGCCCATTCCCTGATCCTGGGTTCCTGCCGGTGGTTCCACGCCGGCAAGCAGACAACCTTGGGCCAGGGGGCCCTTGGGGAACAACTGGTAGAGATACTTGATGCCGCCTTCGGCATGAAAATGCTCATCGAGCGCATCGTGCAGGTCGCGCGCGTTCAGGGCAGGTTCCGCATTCTGTGTACACAGTTCTTGCAAGGCACGCACGACCTCCCAGTGCGCGTCAGTCAGCTCCAGTCCCTCCGTTTGGGCGACGTCCTCGGCCTGTTCGCGGGACCAGTCGGAGGGGGCATGGGGGAAACCCGGAATAGGCTGGGTTTCATAGCCAGGGCGTACAAAATCCTGAGTTGCATCGTTCATGGTCATTCTCCTGTTGTTGAATCAATTTCCTTACACTCGGGCAAGCAGTGACAAACCACCAGAGCCAGAACCGCGGTTTTCTTGCCGCCCTGTCCTTGCCAGCTATGCTACTCATCAGAAAACACGCGTCTGTACGACAACGCACACTGCGCCTGGCAAACTTGCGGCCAAAATTTGCGGCGACGCTCACCACCGATTGCCGCATCCACCGCAGATTCACTTTAGTACTTATTGGGAGACACCGTGGCGGAATATCGCTTGCTGACAATCTGGCGCTTCGATGCACCGCTGGAGGCGGTTTACGCAGCCATCCACAACGCCCCGCACTGGCCGGACTGGTGGCCGGGCATGCAGAAAGTGGAGGAAGTTGCGGCCGGTGATGCCCATGGGATCAACAGCATCCTGCGATATGTCTGGCAGGGACGATTGCCTTACCGGATGGTGTTCGAGGTGCGCGCCACCCGCATCGAAAAACATGTGGCCATCGAGGGATCCGTTCAGGGCGATCTCGAAGGAATCGGCCGCTGGCATTTCAGCAACGAGGGCGCGGTCAGCGTCATCCGTTACGAGTGGCATGTCCGCAGCACCCGCTGGTGGATGAACCTGATCGCCCCATTTGCCCGCTCGATGTTTATCCGCAATCACGGGGTGCTCATGCGGCAGGGCGCAGAAGGACTCGCACGTCGGCTTGGCGCCCCGCTGGTGAGCCAGGAAAACATCGATTTGATGGTGGAAACCGCCCCATCAACGGCAGCGCATGGTCAAACCGATCCGGCACCCAAGGCACCCCGATAACGCCGTTTGTGAAGGCATCAATCAGCCCTTGAATACGTGCGGGTGTAGGGCCTTGCTGGTCGCCAACGGTTTATCGTCCTTGGCCTGGCCGTCACTCAATCGCAGGTTGCCACGGCCCATACCGAAAATTGTGCGAACCGCTTCTGGCCGACGCCCGTCGCGCCTTTTTCCAGGTACAGGGCCCAGGCCCAATCGGGCTCGAACAGGCTGGTGCTAGACGACCAGTAAATGTCCTGCACGTCGTCGAAAGGATGGCCGGACGGCAAGGCCGGGCTGTGAGTGGCGCAATCCACCAAGGCTTCCAGTTCGTTGATCGTGGGCAGCCGCCAGGCACTGCCTTCGCCTTCCTGGTTAAGTTTGGCCACCGCTGCCAATGCCTCACCCCAGTGCACCGGTTGCGGGGTGAGGTTCGCACTGCGACGCCAGAGCAGTCGGGTGAGACGATCCAGCACGCCGGCCTGAAGCATTTCAAAGCGGGGTTCGGGCCACGGCGCGCCGACGCGCCACTCGCCGTCCTGGCCGGAGCCGGGGCATGCAATGACGTTGCCGGCAACGTCGTAGCACCGACTTTGGCCGGTACTTGGTACGACACCCAGGCCTTCGCCGCGCACCGGCCACAGCATGAAGGATTGATCTTTGCCGCCGTAAAACATGCGCGCGCCATCGAGCGCTACGTACCAGGCGTGCGCCGGGCTGATGACCGCTGTGGTCGAGGTCCAGTACCAGCCATTGAACACATCGATGAACGGATGTTGCTCAGGCAAGGCCGGCAATTTGGTTTGCAGGCTGAGCAGGCTGCGCAATTCGCGGCGATTGGGCATGCGCCAATCGCGCTGACCGAAGCGCTGTTCGTGGTTCATCGCCGCGACGAAATCCAGTGCTTCCTGCCAGCTGAGGGGAAATTCCGCGAGATTGGCGCTACGGCACCAAACCAGACCGGTCAGCCTGTCCATGACCTCGTCGTCGCGCACCTCGAAGCGCGGTTCCGGCCAGGGCGCGCCGACGGCAAACGAGGCGTCCTGGCCGGAGCCCTCGCACGGAATCTCGCGTCCATCGTCGGCATGGCAGGTGCGTTGGCCAGTATCCAGATAATGGCAAGCGATCAGGCTCTGGCCAATCATTGGCGAACTCCGGCTTTCAAACCGAACCCATCAATCGCGGCAGGTTGGGTGTCCCGTCATCAACATTACAACCGCCTATTGATCCACGACCCTCGCTCAAAATGCCGTCCCGAAACCCTCATCCGTTTCCAGCCTGAGTGGAGGCAAACCGGCGAGTTCATGAATAGGCATGAGCACGCCACGCGTACCAGGCATGGCGTCAAACAACCGGTAAAGATACTTGCTGCCGCCTTTGAATTCGTAAGCCTCCTCGAGAAAACGCATATGCTCATGCGCGGCAAGACAGTCGCGCGACTTGCAATCCCGCTGGTAATGTTCGATCAATGAATGGATCACGCTCAGGTGAGCGTCGGTCAGGTCGAAATTTTTGGCTGCAGCATTTTTCCGGACTGTTTTGTCAATCTCGTCTTGGGTCAAGTCTTTGACCGCGTCGTAAATCAGTTCTTCATTTTCGGGTGCCGTGTCTTCTGCATTATTCATGATTGATTTCCTTGATGGTTGATGCCGCGTAACCGGTGCGGCCATTTTTTCGATCCCGAAGTGCGCCACCGGGCCAAGTCCTTGCTTCGCGACGGCGGCGCACAATCGGGGCTCTATTCTGTCGTTTTGCCGTCGAAGTGTTCGTTGTCGGCCTCAGCCTCGTCGCGGGTGCGGTGGACCACGCCGTCGCGATGATTCGGCGGTGCATAGAGCGTATAGAGCTTCAGTGGAACGCTGCCGGTGTTGATGATGTTGTGATTCGCCCCCGCAGGAACGAGCACGGCAAAGCCCGCGCTGATCGCCGTGCGAACACCATCGAGAATGGCTTCACCTGTCCCTTCTTCCACGCGAAAAAACTGGTCGAGCTTGTGGACCTCGGCTCCGATTTCTTCCGTCGGCTTCAACGCCATGACGACCAGTTGGCAGTTTTTTGCCGTGTAAAGAACCTGGCGAAATGCGTTATTCCTGATGGCGATACCCTCGATATCTTTTACAAAACCTTTCATGGTGATTTCTCCCGTTAACAGCTTCAGGTATTCAGGAATGCCAGCAGATCGGCATTGAGCTGGTCTTTGTGCGTGTCCGCGAGACCATGGGGGGCGCCAGGGTAGATTTTCAGGATCGCGTTTTTGACCAGCTTTGCCGAGTTGAGCGCCGCGGCGCCGATCGGCACGATCTGGTCGTCATCACCGTGGATGATCAGCGTGGGCACGTCGAACCGCTTGAGGTCTTCGGTGAAATCCGTTTCGGAAAAGGCCTTGATGCTGTCGAAGGTGTTCTTGTGGCCGGCCTGCATCCCTTGCAGCCAGAACGAGTCGATCATGCCCTGCGAGACCTTGGCACCCGGCCGGTTGGCACCGAAGAATGGGCCGCTGGCGATATCCTGGTAGAGCTGCGAGCGGTCGGCCATCGCACCCTGGCGGATCTCGTCGAACTTTTCCAGCGGCAGGCCACCGGGGTTGGCTGCCGTTTTCAGCATCAGCGGCGGGACGGCAGAAATCAGCACGGCCTTGGCCAATCGCCTGGTGCCGTGGCGGCCGATATAGCGGGCCACTTCGCCGCCTCCCATGGAGAAGCCGATCAGCACGACATCCTTCAGGCCCAGCGTTTCGATGAGCGACGCGAGGTCGTCGGCAAAGGTGTCCATCTCGTTGCCATTCCAGGGCTGGCTCGAACGGCCATGGCCGCGCCGGTCATGGGCAATGCAGCGATAGCCGTTGTCGGCCAGAAACAGCATCTGCGCCTCCCAGCTATCCGAACTGAGGGGCCAGCCGTGGCTGAACACGACAGGCTGTCCTGCGCCCCAGTCCTTGTAATAGATTTGCGTACCGTCTTGCGTGGTGATCGTGCTCATTGCTTTACCTCCAATTTGATCGGCGGAGGGCGCTGTCCTCGCATCATCATCCAACGTGACTGCTCAGCTATCCAGCGCCTCACTCCGGTATCTTTTCCAGCAACGCTGCCTCAGGTGCACCCACGCAGGAGATACAACACCAGCAGGATCGGGATCGGAATTCCCAAGAGCCAAAGCAGAATCCACCCTATCTTTCCTTCTTCCTTGTTACGCATAGCGCTCTTCCTTTCCTTCATGTGCTGAACTTTTCATGAGTTTTCATTGCTTTTGTGCCAGCGTTCCAGCACCTTGCGGCCGATCACTTTCAATGGCACCGCTGTCTTTGCCTTGTTCATGATCGAATCTTCCGGGTGAGTCACACCGACCTGCTGGCTATCGGTGTGCTGGTGACTCGGTGTTATAGGCAGTACACCTTTTTTGACAAGATGCGCCGGGTCAATCAACGTGGATTGGTTCCGCTGCTGGCAGGTCTTCAGTGAATACGCATGTCACCGCTGTACCTTAGATGGGCTAAGCAAGCCGGTCTGTGCGGTGGCGCACACCATGAGATTTTGAAACCTATTATTTGAACCAATCGATCTCGGTTCAACCCTACCTATCGAGCATTCCAAGCCGCATCCTGGGTGTGCGATGCCTGGTCGAGTCGAACCATGCCTGACGAATCAACTACCCTGTGAACACAGCCACGCCAAACCGGAATTTCTATGACCGAACAAATCATGACTAACGCACAATGGTTTTTGCTGGTGGGCGGCCTGCTACTCGCCAGGGGCCTGACGGCCCCGTTGCTCCAGCGCCTGCCGGTCACCCCGGCCATTGTCTATCTGGCCGTGGGGCTGCTGGTCGGACCGACGGTACTCAATCTGTTTCACTTCAACCCGCTCAAGGAATCGGCGCTACTGGAAGTGCTGACCGAAGTGGTGGTGCTGATTTCACTGTTTTCCGCCGGCGTCAAAATGCCCGTGCCATTCAGCTTCGCCCGCTGGCGCACCCCGATTCTGCTGGCCTCGGTCTCCATGGCGGTCAGCGTCGGGCTGGTCGCCGCCTTCGCCTATTATCTGCTTGGCCTGCCGCTGGGCGCGGGGGTCCTGCTGGGCGCCATCCTGGCACCCACCGATCCGGTGCTGGCGACCGATGTCCAGACCCGTCATCCCGGTGACCGCGACCAGCTTCGCTTCACCCTGACCTGCGAGGCAGGCATGAACGATGGCAGTGCTTTTCCGTTTGTGATGCTGGGGATGGGATTGCTCGGGCTGCACGGGCTCGGTGAATTCGGCCTGCGCTGGGCGCTGGTCGACGTGCTGTGGGCCACGGCGGCGGCAATCGCCATCGGGGTCCTGTCCGGCGCGGCACTGGCTTATCTGGCGCGGAAGCTGCGCGGCCATCCGCCCCAGCACAAGCTGATGGACGATTTCCTCGGACTCGGCCTGATCGGTGTGGTGTACGGCGTGAGTGTGGTGGCCAATGCGTGGGGATTTCTGGCGGTGTTTTTCGCTGCCGTCGCGCTGCGCCAGACCGAACTCAAACTCGCCGGCATCGATATGAACAGCACCGAGCAGGAAGACCCGGAGCCGCCACCAACCGGCCGCATCGAAGCGGAAGCGGAAAACGCATGCCCGGATGACGCGCCGGCGCCGACCGTCAGCGAGGGTTCACTGGTGTTCAAGGAACATCTGGAACGGCTCTCGGAACTGGTGCTCATCCTGTTGATCGGCGGCACGCTGTTTATCGACTCCTGGAGCTGGCGCGCGGTGGGGCTTGCGCTATTCCTGTTTGTGGTGGCACGCCCGCTCAGCGTCCTCGTTGGCCTGCTGGGCACGCGCACGGCGTGGCCGATACGCGGCATGGTCGGCTGGTTTGGGGTGCGCGGCATCGGTTCGCTCTATTACCTGATGTACGCCATCCAGCATGGTCTCCCCGAGGATCTGGCGCTGGATCTGATCCAGTTGACGCTGATTGCGGTCACGCTTTCGATTCTGGTCCACGGTACCAGCGTCAAGCCATTAATGAGCCGCTTCAAGCGTTACCGCAGGCATCTACCACCGGCCTAGTCCTTCCACTCTATTTCGTTCGGCACCGTACAGACGACCGCTCGCCAATCCATCAACGTCGCTTCACAAGGAGAAACTCCCCATGAAAACCGTTACGTCCACGCGCCTCTGCCTTGTCAGCCTCGCGGAAAAAGGAAGCCGTCATGATTGAAATCCGCAAGGGTCAGGCACCGGCCCCCCTTACACGTGCCGAGTTCAGTACCCGGTTTCGGGCCTCCTTCATCGATCCGGCGTTCCGTGCCGAAGACGCGTCCATTGCCCGCCTTGAAGAGATCGCCTGGCAGGCCCACAGCGAGTACCGCAAATCCCCCGTCACGCAGAAGGCGGGCCCGGGCTATGCCGATCCGGACTACGACTTGTCGTCCGAGTGGGTCGACACGAAACAGCGCATTGACGCGGCACAACTGCGCTGGGACGACCCGGCGAGCCCGTCCCGGGTGTTGCTGGTCTGCGGATCGGCGCGCAACGACGGCACCTGCCCGGGCGAGATGTCGAAGACCTTCCGTCTGTTGGGAATCGCGCGCGAAACCCTGGAGCAGACCGGCATCCAGCCCGATGTGCTCGACCTCAGCCTGCTCAGCTCCGAATACGGCCGCAAGATCCATCCGTGCAAGGGCTGTGCGTCCACCGCGATGCCCCTGTGCAACTGGCCGTGCAGCTGCTACCCCAACCATGCGCTCGACCAGACCAATGACTGGATGGCCGAGATCTACGAGCGCTGGACCGCCGCCCATGCGGTGATCATCGTCTCGCCCGTGTATTGGTACCAGAGTCCCAGCCCATTGAAGCTGATGATCGACCGCCTGGTGTGCGCCGACGGTGGCAACCCCGATCCCACCTCGACGTCGGGGAAGAACCCCGGCAAAGCGAAAGCCCTCGAGATGGCCGGCTGGGACTACCCCCAGCACCTGGCAGGGCGCGCCTACGGGCTGATCGTCCACGGTGACGTGGCCGGAATCGAAGGCTCGCGCCGCGCCCTGTCGGACTGGCTCGACTGGATGGGTTTCATCGACGCCGGGGTACAGGCGCGACTCGACCGCTACATTGGCTACTATGAACCGTATGCCACCAGCCACGATGCCTTGGACCAGGATGGACCGGTGCAGGAAGAAGCGCGCAATGTTGCGCGTGCGGTGGCGAAGGCCGTGGTCGAATTGCGTGCTGGCCGTCTCCAGGCGGTGCAACCAAGTCTGTCACGTCCGCGGCCCAAATAAGCCGTCAGGGTGATGACGCCCAGAGATGTCAGCATGGCGCGCGACTGTACGACAACGCACAGACGCGTCAGAGACCAGCGGATAGGCTTGAAACACCCTCCGTTTTGTACGGATCATTTTCCAGGAGAAAAAACATGGACGAATACCGCCACCACGTATCAGGCTTTTTTGCCCACCGCGAACAAGCCGAAAGTGCCCTTTCCAGGCTCGTCGAACAGGGGCTGCCGCGCGAGCGGCTGCGACTCTTCTCAAACGACCCGGCTGCGTCCGACAGCGCTCCCAATGAGGGCAGCAATGCGGTGTTGAAGGATGTGCTGGTCGACGCCACCATCGGAACCGCAGTCGGCACCGGCATCGGCGCGCTGGGGAGCGTGGCGCTGGCAGCGGCGAGCGTGAGTCTGTTCGTCGCCAGCCCCTTGGTCGCCCCCCTGATGTTGCTGGGCTGGGGTGCCAGCATCGGTGGCCTGATCGGCGCAGCAGCCGGTGCCACGCCGGGTGCCGGAGACAAGGACGGCTGGTTGTCTGACCTGATCGGCGATGCGATTGCCAGCGGTCAGGTCGTGCTGGTGGCAGAGACCCGGACGGCGCAGGAGACGGCGATCGCACGCGAAGTCATCCAGGCTTCAGTCGGCGACTCCAAGGACATCAACATGGCATGACGCGATCACCCTGCCGACCTTGACCGTCTCACATGGGTGTCCACATGCGTCTGGGCCGATGCGGAAACGATAGCCTTGGGGGAATGCCGACGGGCACAACTCAGAATCGAGCCAGCGTGTCGGCAAGCGCGTGATTGACTTCGCGGTGACGTATCTCATCTGCACGGACAGCGACGATGACGTCGTGCAGCCGTGCGTCGGACGCAAGTTTCCAGTAATCAATAGCGATCCGGGGCGCTGGAACATTGGCGTGAGTGCCGTTGTCCACCCCAGCCAGATACTCGGTGTAGCTGTGGACCGCCTCTTCCTCCAGGTACCCCACGACACGGTGTGCGATCGTGGGCGAAATCAGGTAAAGCAAAAAGTAAAGATTGAAGAAGACGCCTTGGGCAATCCGGATCAGCAGGCGCTCAAGCCTGGAGGGCTCGGTAATGTGGATGAAGGTCATCAAGTGCATGCGTTCATTCTCCGCTTCGTCAAGAAGTAAGCGGATCCTGCCGTAATCGGCTTCGATTCGACGCAGCGACTGCAAATGTTGCAGCGCACCGCCAACCATCCCCGGCACAGCAGCAACCGTTTCCAGCACAACCGCGCGATGGCCATATCGACGGGCAAAAAAAGTGTCGGCGAAGAACCGCAGCAATACTACGAAAGCATAAGCAATCCGGTCGGAAAAATTCCTGGGTTCGTAGTGTCGATCAAGCGGAGGGGTAATCGGCATTGCGTTCGCCTCGATCTTTCCAGTATTCGGCACCTTCACCTTCTGCCATGCAGGGGCTGCTCAGTGCGATGGGTAACGGGGCCTGTACCTGGCTAAAGGGCCCGGGGCGTGTTAGCGCGGCCCTGCACTCACGCGCCAGACCACATTGCCCACATCGTCGGCGACCAGCAGCGCGCCCTGCCTGTCCAGCGCCACGCCAACCGGGCGGCCGTAGGCATTGCCTGCTTCACTGAGAAAACCAGTCAGCACATCGATGGGCGAACCCGCAGGTTTGCCGTTTTCGAAGGGCACGAAAATCACCTTGTAGCCGCTATGCGGCCGGCGGTTCCACGAGCCATGCTGGCCGATGAACATGCCGTTGGCGAAGACGGCCGGCAGCGTGGTGCCGGTGGAAGACGCCAGACCCAACGGGGCGACGTGCGGCCCGAGGGCATAGTCCGGGACAATCGCCTGGGCCACCCATTCTGGCCGCTGCGGCTTCACCCGTGTGTCGACATGCTGGCCGTAATAGCTGTAGGGCCAGCCGTAGAAGCCGCCGTCGCGCACCGAGGTCAGGTAGTCGGGCACCAGGTCGCTGCCCAGCTCATCACGCTCGTTCACCACCGTCCACAACGCGCCGCTCGCAGGCTCCCAGGCCAGCCCATTCGGGTTGCGCAGGCCGGAGGCAAAGATGCGATGCGTACCGCGCTGAATATCCACCTCCCAAATGGCTGCGCGCTCCGCCTCCACCGCCATGCCGCGTTCGGCCACGTTGCTGTTCGAGCCCACCGTCACATAGAGCTTGCTGCCGTCCGGGCTGGCAATGAGATTCCTGGTCCAGTGATGGTTAATCGGACCCGCCGGCAGATCGACCACCTTGATCCCAGGCGCGGTGATACGCGTGTCACCCGCAACGTAGGGAAAGCGCAGTACGGCGTCGGAGTTGGCCACATAGAGATCGTTGCCGACCAACGCCATGCCAAACGGTGAGTTCAAGCCTGCCAGCAAGACCGAACGCAGGTCCGCCACCCCATTCCCATCGGTGTCTCGCAGCAGCGTGATGCGGTTGGCACTCGGCACGCCCGCACCCGCCCGCTTCATCACCAGGCCCATCACCCACCCCTTGATGCCCTTGGCGTCGTCGGGCTTGGGCGGCGCATTGGTCTCCGCTACCAGCACGTCACCGTTGGGCAGCACAAGCAACCAGCGTGGATGATCCAGGCCGCCCGCAAACGCCACGACATGCGTATCCGGTGCTGCCCGCGGCGTTGTTCCGGACGGCCAGCCCTGGGCGGGTGCGATGTGAACAGTCGGAATCAGCCTCTGCTGGGGGGGCGGCAGCGTGGGCTGTGGCCCAGTGCCGGCCGAGATCGGCAGCGTGGCCACTTCACTACAGGCGGTGAGTGCCAGGACCACCACGCCAAATAACCGGGGTGACACGCGCAGTCGCACTGGATCGAGGGTTAAGCGGAAACGACCTTTCACAGACGCCACAACACCTGCAGCGCAATGTTGACGATCACCCTCCACCCCCATGCCTGCCACGCTCAAGGTCATTCCCTCGAATCCGGGTCAACAGCCGCACGCATCGGTGTTGCGCCGGGTTCCGTGCGCAGCAACTGCGCCCGGATTTCACCATTCGGATACTCGGCGCTGTGCACATTGACGTACAGATTGCCCCGCGTGAAGCCGGTGTACTGCGCATCGGTCAACCTGGCTCCGGCGGGGACGACAAAACTGTCACCGGCGGTTTGAGTCAGCGTGATGATGGGCGGGCCATTTTTTCCAACGGCGCCCTCATGAATATGTGCCACTGTCGGGACAAGGCCGGAAACCTTGATGCTGCCGCTCACCGTGCGGTCAGGCATCACCGTAATGTTCCCGGTGCCCTTCGCTGAAGTGGTTACCGGTGGCACCTCGGCGTCGCCCTTCAGGGAAATCAACATGGGCTGCTGCGCATACAGGTTCGCAGAGGCCATGAGCAGCAGGGCAAACGGGGCCGCCCGACTCAGCGGGATCATGGTGGGTTTGGATGGAATGTTCATGTTGGCTCCTCGAAATCACGGGGAAGGCGTCACCGATGACGGACGCTTGAAAAGGCATTTTCTCAAGCGGCCTTAGGCACGCCCAACTACATCGACAAGTCAGGTCCGTTCAACCGATATCTGAGCGGTCATAACAAGCCAAGTGCTAAAACACTATAGACCAGCAGACACATTACCTATGTGGGCTGTCGCACAGCGGTGGCCATCAGGCACGGGCATCCTGTAAACAGCCCATACAACAAGGAGTCATGAATATGAACAAGATCAAAATTCTGGGCATCGTCGGCAGCCTGCGCAAAGACTCGTACAACCATTTCGCCCTCAAGGCGGCGCAGGAACTGCTGCCGGACGGCGCGGTGCTGAACCTGATCGAACTGCATGGCATTCCCGTCTTCAACCAGGATGATGAAATGACAATGCCTGCTGCCGTGCTGGAATTCAAGCAACAGATTCTGGCCGCCGATGCCATCCTGTTCGCCACGCCGGAATACAACTATTCGGTTGCCGGCGTGCTCAAGAATGCCATCGACTGGGCCTCTCGGCCCTATGGCGAAAGCGCCTGGACAGGCAAGCCGGCGGCGGTGATGGGGGCTTCTACCGGCAGCTTCGGAACAGCCCGCGCGCAATGCCACCTGCGGCAAATCCTCGTCACGCTGGATATGCCCACGCTCAACCAACCGGAAGTGATGATCGGCAATGCCGCCCAGTGCTTTGGCCCGGACGGCAGGCTGACCGATGAGCCGACCCGGCAGTCCATTCAGGCGCTCCTGGAGGCCCTGGTGCAGCTTGCAGAATGCAGCCCGGCGAAGAACAAGACCGGCTGAGGTCTGCAGCGCACGGGGTCGTCAGGACGAACCCCGCCTGAACTGGTTGACTGCCGCGTCCCGGCAAGGGCCCGGCTACGCCTTAACTATCCGGATTTGTCCCGCCAGCCTGCCGTTTACGAATAGCGGTGCGACCTACCCGATACCCCAAGGCCTCACCGAACGATGCCACTGCACAAATGCGCCTGTGTAGGCGACCAGGCTTGAACATTCATCGGGGGATTCTATAAAAACTGTCCGGGCTGCTACCACACGCCTCTCTGCAGCCTGATGCCGTGCATGGTGCGCTGTGCGTGAGGCCGGCTGCGACAAAGGATGCTCGACTGGCAATTCCGCCAGCCAGGTCCAGACCCTAAGGAGCTTGATATGCAAACGGATATCGTTGAAACCAACAGGAATCAGCTAGAGGATGCGGTAAGAAAAGAGATCCCGCCGCGTAGAGTGGTATTGCGCGGCGTACTGGCAGCAGGTTGTGGCCTATTGCTGCCGGCCGCAATTTTTGGGTGTGATTCGAAGAAAGGCGAAAGCTCAACCGGTGACGCTTTGGACAGCTCTCCGCCTCCCGGCACAGACTCGGCCATCCAGGACAGTTCTCCCGCCCCCAGCGCGGAATCTGCAGCCCCGGCGGCGCCCGCGAAAGTGTCACAGGCAAGTGTGCAGTACCAGATTCAGCCGAAGGGAGAGCAGAAGTGCGGCAACTGCGTGAATTTCATCGCCGAGTCCAATACCTGCAAGGTGGTTGATGGCCAGATCAGCCCCGAAGGCTGGTGCACCCTGTGGGCCCAGAAGGCTTGAGTGGGTTCTACATCACACTCGTGCCACCGGGCAGTGCGAGTTTCCTGACACCACGCCAAGACCGCCATCGAACGTTGCCCTACGTACGCCAGCGTACAGACTGCTCCTGAGACTGCGACTAGCCTTGCACTTTGATCGGGAGATTCTATAAAAGCTGTCCAGACGGCCTCCAACTTTTCTCCTCTGTAGCCTACGGCTGCGCGAGGGAACCACATGGAGAAAGACCGACGGCGACACAGGATGCTCGATTGGCAATTCCGCCAATCGGCGGCCCGAACCCAAGGAGATGGATATGGACTGGAATATCGTAGAAGGCAACTGGAAGCAGTTCAAAGGCAAGGTAAAAACACAGTGGGGCAAGCTTACCGACGATCACCTCGACGTGATTGCCGGCAAGCGCGATCAACTGGCGGGCAAGATCCAGGAATCCTACGGCATCACGAAAGACGAAGCCGAAAAGCAGATCAAGGAATTTGAAGAGCGTAACAAGGGCGACCTCTCTTAATAATCCGCCTGACGCTGTGCATGCCGCAGCGTCAGGGCTGCAGGGGCAAGCGCTTGCTTGAGCGTCCACTTGCGTTCAAGAAAGTGGCGGCTTGAAAAATGAAGATGGAACGGCCACCAGTCCGTTCAGTCATACCCCATTCGCCGGGATGACCGCCCAACGCATCATCGGTACCAGCAAAACCACCGCCTGGGCGATTACGACCATGACCATAATCGCCCAGGCGGACAGAGGCCCCTATCGATGAATGCATGCAGGAAAAATCCGTTGTCCCGCCTAACGCAGCTGTGGCTCGTCTGGATAGCGCTTTCCAGCGCGGGAGCGGCATGTGCCTCCGTGGCGGACACGCATTCCGCTGCTTCGCTCCAGGCCAAATACGCGTCACTGGGCGACCGACTCCAGCACAACCCGTTCCAGCGTGCGCTGTCCCTCGACTCGACGGAGTCGTCGGGCGAACTGAAGGGCGACATCTACGCGCGGGTCGATTATCCGTTTGCCACGGTCAGCAAGGCCCTCAACGACCCGGCACACTGGTGTGACGTGATGATCCTGCATATCAACACCAAATTCTGCCGCGCCACCACTGAGGCGGCGCATACCGTGCTGTCCGTCAACATCGGCAAGAAAACGCCGCAGCCGATCGAAGATGCTTACCCCATCGATTTCGCCTACCGCGTCAAGTCGGCGACGGCGAATTACCTGGAGATTCAGCTCAACGCGCAGGAGGGACCGCTGAGCACCCGCAACTATCGCATCCAGCTGCGAGCTGTCCCCATTGAAAACGGCCGCACCTTCCTGCACCTCACCTATTCGTACGATTACGGCATGGCTGGGCGACTGGCCATGAAAACTTACCTTGCAACGATAGGGAACGGCAAGGTGGGCTTTACCCTGACCGGCACGCATGCCAACGGCCGGCCCGAACACATTGGCGGCATGCGGGGCGTGGTGGAACGCAACACCATGCGCTATTACCTCGCCATCGATGCCTATCTGGGCGCCTTGGCCACCCCGCCGCCCAGGCAACTCCAGAAACGCTTGCAGGGCTGGTTTGCCTCGACCGAGCAATATCCTCGCCAGTTGCGCGAAGTCACCCGAACCGCCTATCTTGAAATGAAACGGGACGAATATCTGCGTCAGCAGACAACCCAGTAAGAGCATGCATCACGCACACCCCCTACTTGATCGGGCCGGATGGCGAAGCCCGTATCCAAACATTAATTCTTGCAGTCTTCAATCCTATAGAAAGGTAATACGATGAATTTTCTTGGCGCAATCATCCTGGTGGCACTGCTGCTGCTCTCTGTTTTCACGCTGGCCAACTGGGCGGTGCTGACCGCGCCCACCACGCTGTCATTCGTGGCATTCAATATCGAAGGGCCACTTGGCGTGATCCTGCTTGGCGTCACGCTGGTGCTGGTGGTGCTGTTCGTCCTCTACGCCCTGACGTTGCGCACAAACATGCTGATGGAGTCGCACCACCTCAATCAGGAGCTGCAGGCGCAGCGGAAGCTCGCGGAAAGTGCCGAAACCTCACGCTTCAATGAACTGCACACGCAGATCGACGCGCGCATGGACAGTGCGGAACAGTCAATGAAGCTTGCTATCGACGAAGCCAGTAACAGCCTGGCTGCGCTGGTCGGCGAGATGGAAGACAAGATCGACCGCACGCTTGCGCGGGGTGGCAACTAAAGCCACCCGGGATAGGTCGGCAGTCTTGCTGCCGGTCTGTTTGGCCAGACAAGCTGGAGCGAACGATATGCCTGTGCAAAGTCCCGGTTTCACAACCAGTATTCCCAGACCCGGGCGAACCATTCCTTGAGGCGCAAATCGAGTGGCCGACGCTGCCACTGCTCGAGCGTGATGGTCCTGGACGCCGCCAGATCCTTGTCGAACATGGCCTGCACCTGTTGGCCAAACTCCGGTCCCAGCACGACCGCGTTCAACTCGTAGTTATGCAGAAAACTCCGCCAGTCGAGATTGGTCGAGCCAACCGTGGCCCAGACGCCGTCGATCAGCGCCGTCTTGGAATGCAAGATCACACCCTGCCGCTCATGGATTTTCACCCCCGCTTGCAGCAGCCGGTCGTAGTAGTTGCGTCCGGCGTGGAACACCAGCCACGAGTCGGTCTGGCTCGGCAGGATCAGGGTGACGTTGACGCCGCGCCTGGCGGCGGCTTCGAGTGCGTCGAGCAGCTGCGGGTCGGGCGCGAAATACGCGTTGGTGATGTTCACGCTGACCTCCGCACTGCTGATGGCCGAGAGCAGCGTGGCATAAATCAGGCTGAAGGCGTCGCCGGGCGAACTGCCGATCGCGCGCACCAGTTCCCGCCCCCTGCGCTCAGGCTGGGGAAAGTAGTTTTTTTCAGCGAGTGGCGCGCCCTGCTGCTGTTCCCAGGTTGCGAGAAACAGCTTCTGGAACTCGGCCACCACCGGCCCCTGCAATTGCAGGTCGGTGTCGCGCCAGGCGAGGTCCGGGTCCGCCCCCGCTTCGGGCTTGGCCTTCGATCCGAAACGGAACGAGCCTCCAGAGTAGACGCTGCTGATGTTGATGCCGCCCAGAAATGCCGTGCGCCCGTCCACGATCAAGAGCTTGCGGTGGTCGCGCTGGTTCAGGCTCCATTCCTTGCGGCTCAGTAAAGGATTGATCGGATTGAACTCGAGGACCCGGACGCCGCTGTCGGTCAGTTGCTGGAAGAAGGGCGCCGGCGTACCGAGGGTGCCGACGCTGTCACGAATGAGGTTGACCTGCACCCCCTCCCCCTGCTTGGCAATCAAGGCTTGCGCAAAGCGCTGGCCGACTTCATCGTCGTCGAGGATGTAGGTTTCCATGTTGATGTGGTCGCGCGCCGACAGGATCGCGGCGTACATCGCCTGGTAGGTGGCTGGGCCATCCTGCAGCAGGCGCACCTGATTGCCCGCAGTTAACGGGCTGCCGACGATGGCTTCTTCGCGCGCCAGATGGTGGTCGAAGATGCCGGTGTCCGGGCTACGCGCTTCCAGGCGGCCGAGGATCGCCTGGCTGTGCGCGGTCGATAACGGGCCGCGTGCGCCTTCCAGTTGCACCGGCGGGCCGGGGCGTTGCGCCAGATCGGGGACGATGGTCGGCAGGCTGCTGCAGCCGGAAACGAAAAAAAGGGCCACCAAGGACCCATAAGGCAGGCGATGTCGCATGAGCGACTCACCCATCCTGTTCAAGGTATTTACCGCCATCCATCCTCCATCAACCGGGCTTGTGCGCAGTTATATCAGACGGATCGCCGCGTGACGACCCGTTACAAGCGCCCCATCAACAGTAGCACGATGACGATGATCACAATCAGACCGAGGCCGCCGCTGGGACCATAGCCCCAATTCCGGCTATGCGACCAGCTTGGAATGGCGCCGATCAACATCAGGATCAAAATGATCAATAAAATGGTTCCCAACATGCAGTACTCCTTGAGTTGGTGAAAGGATTCAGTTCACAGGCGCGGTTTCGGTGGGTACCACGATGACGGTGGTGCCATCACCCGTTTTACCGGTCGCGCCGGTCTCGCCCTGTACGCCTTCGTTACCTTGGTAGCCGGTTGCGCCCGTGCTACCGGTATCGCCCTGATATCCGGTTGCGCCCTGGCTGCCGGTTTCGCCCTGCGGACCGGCAGGACCGGGAACTGCGACCGGCGTAGCGGGTACATTGACTACGGTCGGTTTGTCACAGGCCGCCAGTGTCAGCGTGGCGAGCAGTGCGGTCATCAAAAGTGTGGTGTTCATGGTTTATCCCTGGGAAAAAATACATTGTGGGTCGGAGGGCATCACGCCATCCGCGAGCAAGCCGGATCGACTTGAATGGTCGCACCGGTCAGGAATTGATCGTAGAGGAATGCCGCGTGTCGTTCTGTGCGCTGGCGAACATTGAAGCAGGGGTTTTGACGGGAAGGGGAAGCGCGCTGTGTGCGTTCCCGAACAGACACCTGAATCGGTTCTGCATGATATTGCACGTTCGGATGAATCGATTTCGGGATCGGACCCCAGGGTTCGACAGGGATTTCGGTTTCCATCCCTGCCCAACAGGAGACGTCAATGAATGCACTACTGAGAATCATGCTGACGGTTGCCAGCGTGGCAATTGCCACCCAGGCCGCCGCACAGGTTACGTTTTATGAACATCCGGGGTTTGAAGGCCGGTCGTTCAGCACCAACAAACCGGTTGATAACTTCACACGCCAGAACTTCAACGACCGCGCCTCGTCGGTTGTGGTCAAGGGCGACCGCTGGGAAGCCTGCGAAAACTCGCGCTTTGGCGGTCGTTGCGTCGTCCTGCGGCCAGGCAATTACCCCTCGCTGGATGCGGTAGGTTTGGACGACCGCGTGTCATCCGTGCGGGCTGTGAACCGCAACGCGCAAATCGACGACCGCCGTTATGCGCCTGCTCCGGTGGTCGCACAGGTCAGCTTTTATGAGCGCCGGGGGTTTGAAGGCCGGTCGTTCACTACTCAGAAACAGATCGGCAACTTTGCGCGCCAGGGCTTCAACGACCGCGCCTCATCGGCTCTGGTTCAGGGCGATCGCTGGGAAGTGTGCGAGAACGCCCGCTTCAACGGTCGCTGCATGGTCCTGCGTCCGGGCAAATATGCGTCGCTGGCCGCAATGGGTTTGAACAACCAGATTTCGTCAGTACGGCGGGTGAATGCAACCACGCGCATCAATGACCGTCGCTACGCGCCGGCTCCGGTCGCCGCGCAGGTGGTCTTATATGAGCGTCAGGGCTTTGAGGGGCGGTCGTTCACAACGGAAAAGCCGATCGCCAATTTCGCACGCCAGGGGTTCAATGACCGCGCCTCGTCGGCAATCGTTCAGGGTGACCACTGGGAGGTCTGTGAAGACGCCCGGTTCAAAGGTCGCTGCGCCGTCCTGCGCCCGGGAAAATACCCGTCACTGACCGCGATGGGTTTGAACAACCGCGTGTCTTCGATTCGGTCGGTGGACGCAGATGCACGCATCGACGACCAGCGGTATGCGCCGGATCCCGCAGCCCATGATTTCCGTCGTCGCGACAACGAGCGGCTGTATGAGGCCAACGTCACGTCAGTGCGTGCGGTAGTTGGAACACCCCAACAGCGATGCTGGGTCGAAACCGAAGAAATCGCGCAGGAGCGTCGCACCGTCAATATTCCCGGAGCGATTGCCGGTGCCGTTATTGGCGGCATTCTCGGTCACCAGGTCGGTAACGGACGCGGCCAGGATATCGCCACGGCCGGTGGGGCTGTTGCAGGTGCCGCAGTGGGTGCCTATATAGGTCGTGATGGCAAGGGGCAGCCGGTGCAAACCCGCGACGTCCAGCGTTGCGAAAATGCACCCAGCCAGGCCCGTCCCGACTTCTGGGATGTCACTTACGTATTTCGCGGCCAGCTGCATCAAATGCAGATGACCGCGCCCCCCGGCCCCACCGTGATGGTTAATGCGCAGGGTGAGCCCCGCGCATAAGGTTCTGAACCAGCAGCCAGTGCAAGGCGGCCTTTTGGGGCCGTTTTGCCTGGGCTTCGCCCGTCACGTCTGGAACCATCCTCCAGCGTAATCCGGCCTATGCGTGCCAGCGCACGGAATGGGCCGCGCTGTTCAACTATTATTGATTCGGTTCCATCCACCCCAGGAGTACCCCTATGAAACGTTTACTCTTTGCTGCAGTACTGGCAATCGCCACCGTTCCGGCACTTGCGGCCGACGTCGGCGTGTCCATCAACATCGGCCAGCCCGGTTTCTATGGCCAGATCGACATCGGTGGCTATCCGTCGCCACCAGTGATCTATCAACAGCCGCGCGTCATGTACCGGTCGGCGGTCAACCGCCAGCCGATCTACCTGAACGTACCTCCGGGCCATGCCAGAAACTGGCGCAAGCACTGCCGCCAGTACAACGCCTGCGGCGAGCGCGTCTACTTCGTGCAAAACAACTGGTACGAACGCCAGTACGTCCCGCATTACCAGAAGCAACATCATGACCGCCGCGACGAACGCCGGGATGACCGTCATGACCGTGGCGACGACGATCGCAAAGGCCAAAAGAACAAGCACCATGGCAATGATCGCGGTCAGGGTCGTAACCACTAAGGCCGCCTATCTTCCGTCGTCCCAGCCTAACTATATGACGTGAGCAGATCAGCGCCTCACCCGCTAACGGGTTCGGGCGCTGATCTGCATTTACGGAGAACCCCACGCCATGAAAGACTCCCCAACCACCGTTCTACTCATCGAGGACGACTCCGCCGATGCCAGGCTGATCCAGGATGCCCTCACAGGGTCGGGGAACAGCCTGTTTCATGTCGAATGGGTGTCGCGGCTGGCCGATGCGCTCGAACGACTGGGAAGCGAAAGGTTCGAGGTGGTCCTGCTTGACCTGTCGCTTCCGGACAGTCAGGGTCTCGAAGCGTTCGACCAGGTGTTCCAAGCCGCGCCCGACTCCCTGATCCTGGTCCTCAGCGGATTGACCGATGAAGAAACCGCGCTCCAGGCCATGGAGCGCGGCGCCCATGACTATTTCTCCAAGGGCCATGTCGACGCCCACTGGTTGCCGCGTGCGCTGCGCTACGTCATCGATCGCAAGGCTGCCCGGGGCGCGCTGCAGAGCAGCGAGGAACGCTTCCGCGCGATGAGCGATGCCTCACCGCTGGGCATTTTCGTCTCCGATGCCGAGGGGGAGTGCGTCTACACCAACGCGGCGTATCACACAATATCGGGGCTGACCCTGGAACAGACGCTGGGCACGAACTGGAGCACGGCGATCCATCCGGAGGATCGCGAACGCGTGCTGGCCGAGTGGCGCAACGCTGCGCATGGCCAGGCGCCTTTCCAGACGGAGTTCCGTTTCTTGCAGGAGGACGAGAGCATCGTCTGGACACGTGTCAACAGCGCCGCCATGCTCGACGGCAAGAAATGGTTCGGCCTGGTACAAACGGTCGAGGACATCACCGGACGCAAGTCGGCCGAGTTCGTATTGAAGACCGCGGAAGAATCCCTGTTCGAGGAGAAGGAGCGCGCCCAGGTGACGCTCAACTCCATCGGCGACGCCGTGATGACCACCGATATCCAGGGGCGTGTGACCTACCTGAACCTGGTGGCGGAAACGATGACCGGCTGGTCTTGCAAGGACGCATTGGGGCGGCCGATTACAGAAGTCTTCCATGTCCTCGACGGCACGACCCGCCTGGCCGCCGCCAATCCGATGCTGCGCGCCATGGCCGATGACGAGTCCGTGGGGCTGGGGACGGACAGTGTGCTGGTTCGCCGCGACGGCTTCGAGTCCGCGATCGAGGACTCCGCCGCCCCCATCCACAACCGGGATGGCAAGGTTGTAGGCGCGGTGATCGTTTTCCACGACGTCAGCGAATCCCGGGCCATGGCGCTGGAGATGGCCCATCTGGCCCAGCATGACTTTCTCACCAGCCTGCCCAACCGGCTCCTGCTGACAGAACGCTTCGCCCATGCGATCAAGATGGCCCAGCGCAACCGCAAGCAGGTCGGGCTGATGTTTATCGACCTCGATAATTTCAAGCACATCAACGACTCGCTGGGACATGCGGTCGGCGACCAGCTTTTGCAGTCGGTTGCGAACCGCCTGGTGGAATGCGTACGCACCACCGACACGGTGTGCCGCCAGGGCGGAGACGAATTCGTGATCCTGCTGGCCGAAATCAGTCAGCCGCAAGATGCAGCGCAGGTTGCTGCAAGCCTGCAGGCCGCGCTCGATATCCCGCACCTGGTCGACGGCAACGAACTCCACATCAGCCTGAGCGTCGGTATCAGCATCTTTCCGGATGATGGCACCCGGGTGGATGCCTTGATGCAGAACGCGGACACCGCGATGTATCACGCCAAGGCCAGTGGCCGTAACAATTTCCAGTTTTTCAAGGCCGAGATGAACACCCGCGCGGTCCACCGGCAGATGATCGAATGCAGCCTGCGCCGCGCCTTGAAGCAGAACGAGTTCATGCTGCATTACCAGCCGAAGATCGATCTGGCCACCGGGGCAATGACCGGTGCCGAGGCACTGATACGCTGGCAGGATCCCGACCTCGGCATCACTTACCCGGCGCAGTTCATTCCGATCGCGGAAGAAAATGGCCTCATCGTGCCGATCGGACGCTGGGTGCTGCGCGAAGCCTGCAGGCAGGTTCAGGCCTGGCTGGATTCGGGCCTGCCCGCCGTGCCGGTGGCCGTCAACATTTCCGCGGTGGAGTTCAGGCACGACAGCTTTCTCAAATGGCTTGCCCTGATCCTGAAAGAGACCGGCCTGGCGCCACACTACCTGCAGCTGGAACTGACCGAAAGCATCCTGATGCACGATGCCGAGTCATCCGCATCGGTGCTTGAAGCACTGAAGATCATGGGGGTGAAGCTTGCGATCGACGACTTCGGTACCGGCTATTCGAGCCTCAGCTATCTGAAGCGCTTTCCGATCGATACCCTGAAAATAGACCAGTCGTTCGTGCGCGACATCGTCACCGATGCAGACGATGCGACCATTGTGGCCGCAGTGATCGGCATGGGGAAAAACCTCAAGCAACGCGTCATTGCCGAAGGCGTGGAAACGCACGAACAGCTCGCTTTCCTGCAGGCCCGGCATTGCGACGAGGGGCAAGGCTTCCATTTCAGTCATCCCGTGTCCGCCGAGCGGTTTGCCCACCTGCTCGAGACCTGGAACGATGCGCCGTAACGCGGCGTAACCCCACACTGCGCTATGTGCGCCAGCGTACCGACCCTTCCCGGCCTTCTGGCTATTCTGCTGTCAAGGTTCCGGCAAAGCACAAGGGGCACAGCCATCTGGTCTGTTCCGTTGCATGCCTTTGCCGATAGGGAACCGGCCCCCCGTTTCACTTAACTCTGGAGTCATCATGAACAAACTCAGCAAAACGATTTCCGCAGCACTGCTTGCCATTACCCTGGTGTCTGTCGTCGGCTGCGCATCCTCATCCAAGCAATCGGGCACCGGCGAGTATGTCGATGACGCCGTCATCACCACCAAGGTAAAAGCAGCAGTTTTCAACGAACCGACGCTGAAATCGGCAGAGATCAACGTCGAAACCTTCAAGGGCGTGGTTCAGATGAGCGGCTTCGTCAACTCGCAAGCCGACATCAACAAGGCGGTCTCTCTGGCACGCAGCGTGGATGGCGTCGTCTCGGTCAAGAACGATATGCGCCTGAAGTAAACCCTGTCCCAAGGCTCCTGCCTGCTGCAGCCAGGGGCCATGGGAGAGCAGCCCTGCGCATCACATGCCTGGCTCAATAAAAAACCCGCGGGAGCTCGCTCCCGCGGGTTTTTTATTGGGTTTTGCCTACGGCTTCCAAGCTGCCAGACAAATTCAAAACGATAGTGCCCGATCCTGCAGGTGCCCCACTCTGCACGATCAGGGCTGATGCGGCAGTGACTCGTCGAGAAAAAGCAGCAAGGTCATGATGACCGTCAGCAGAACCGGCCCGATGATCACGCCGACCGTGCCAAAGGCCGAGATACCGCCGATGACACCGACGAAAACGACCAGTGTCGACACCGGTGCCTGTGACTGGCTCGAAATCAGCATCGGCCGCATCAGATTGTCCGAGATCGACACGCCCGTGCCCCATATCAACATGAAAATCGCCCAGCCCCATTGCGCAGTGACTGCCAGGTAAATGACCGCCGGCATCCACACCAGCGCAGCGCCGCCTACCGGAATCAGCGCCAGGGCTGCCGCCAGCACACCAAACACGATGGCTGAGGGCAAGCCAGCAATGGCAAAACCAATGCCCACCAGCGTGCCTTGAGCAATGGCCGTCATGATCTCGCCGTAGATTACGGCGCGCATGGTATCGCCAGTCAGCTTGAGCATCTTGCCTCTGCGCTCCGCTTCCATCGGCACCAGGCGCACCGTGCGGTCGAGCATGGCGCGGCCGTCGCGCAGAAAAAAATACAGCATGAACAGCATCATGAAAAAATGGATCAGGGTGCCAAGGGCGCCGAGCACAAAGTTGCCGCCGGTGGCCGCCAGCGACTGCAGCAGCAACTGAATCCCGCTGACCATCCAGCCATCGAGCTGTTCGGTCGTCGTAGTGAGGTTCTGCCGCAGCCACTCGGCAATCCCCCCGATGACGGGGTAATGCTCAAGTTGGACGAGCAGACCCGCGTCGAAGCCCAGCGACTGTTTTTGTAAACGGGTCACCATATCCCCGACCTGGCTGGTGAAGGCCACGCCCAGACTGGCCACCGGCCCCGCGAGCATCACCGGTACCAGCAGCGTGATCATTCCTGCCGAGATGCTGGCGCGCCCTTTCAGCTTGCCTGTCAGCCAGCGGTGCAGCGGGGTCAGCAGAAATGCGAAGCAAATGCTCCAGGCCAGCGCGCCCCACAGGGGGGCAAGCATCCAGTACAACGCAACAGCGAAGAGCGCCACGACGACGATCGCAAAGCCCTTGGGATAAAGATCCAATGTCATTCCTTGCATGCGTTAAATCAGTCTAAAGTGCCCGACTGCGACGGCCTCAGCTACAACCGGCGGAGGATCGCGGGCAATGCGCACAGGGCGGGTCCGTCCAGTTCAAAGCGTGCGCCGCGCGAGAAAAAACGTCATCCTGTCGGGCCTGAGTTCCAGCCTACGGGGGCACTGTCATGAACCTGTCGCATTCTGCACCCAAACGCACCCAGTCGCGCGGGGAAGAAGTTGCAAACAGCCTCAGCCATGGGCTTGGGCTGGTCGCGGCAGTCGTGGCCTCCCCGTTCCTGATAAAGCATGCGGCACGCCATGGCGATACGGGTTTCCTTGCCGCCGTGAGTATCTTCGCCGCCACCATGGTGCTGCTGTACCTGGCCTCCACCCTGTATCACGCGCTGCCAGTCGGCCGTGCCAAGCAGGTGTTCAGGATCATCGAACACTCTGCGATCTATCTGCTGATTGCAGGAACCTATACCCCGTTCACCCTGGGCGTGCTGCGGGGCGCATGGGGCTGGACGCTACTTGGACTGGTTTGGGGCATCGCCGTGGCTGGGGTGACGCTGAAGGCTTTGAGCCGGATGACCCATCCCGTTCTCTCCACCGGCCTGTATCTGTTGATGGGCTGGCTCATTGTGATTGCAGCCCATCCCCTGTCTGCGCGCATACCTGTATCCGGGCTGCTATGGCTGATCGCGGGCGGCCTAGCTTACACGATAGGCGTAATTTTTTTTGCGCTCGATTCGCGCCTGCGCTATGGCCATTTCATCTGGCATCTGTTTGTCATGGCGGGTACGGCCTGCCATTACTGGGCCGTGCTTGGGTACGCAGCCTGACACCTGCCGCTGACGCAAACCGCAATCAGCGGCTACGCAGCCTGCGTCCGATCTGCCAGAGCAGCCAGCCGCGCTGCAGCCATTTTCTGGCGCGCAAAGGGCGCAACAAAGCCACCAGCACCAACGCAGAACCTGCCATCCAGGTGGGATGGCTCCGCATATAGCGAACCCCCGCGAGCCCCCGGTCAACCCAGGACAGGCGTGCCTGCCACGGCGCCAGGTTGTACGACAGCGCACTTCGTTGCGCCGCAGCCTGCTTGATCAGCAGGCTGCGGCGTTCGGCGAGGTGGATCAGTTTTTTGTTCATCATCGCGCTTTGAGATGCTGGCGATCCTTGGCCAGCTCCGCCAGGCTTGCCTGGAACAACTTGGGCTTGGTCCGGATTTTATGCAACGCAAACCACACGACTCCAGCACCTGTTGCCAGAAAAATCCCGGCCAGCCCACCCAGTGCAGCGAGCCGGTGAGACTCCCAGAACGCAACCACGATCAGGATCGACAGCAGCACGACGCCCACGCCAAAACAAAACAGGGCAAGCAGCGCCAGCACAATCAGGGCGGTCTGATGAACCCGTTCTTCGGCGATGTCCACCGACAAAAGCTCGAGTCGGGTTTGAACAATGCCGACCAGGCTGACTGACAGGTTTTTCAGGGACTCGAACAGTCCCCCCGACTCGGCATGGGATTCCTCAGCCATCGCCTGATTCAGCGCCGGCCGATCAAAAGACCAATCACCACACCGACACTGGCGGCAACGCCAATGGCCTGCCACGGATGGACGTGGACATATTCATCGGTCGCCTTGGCCGCAGCCTTGGATCTGGCCACCAGCGCCGCCTGCGCTTCGCTCATTTTCACCTTTGCCATGGCAAGCGACTCTTCTGCCTTGGCACGCGCTGCAGCCACCACTTCGCCACCCTGGCCGGCGGTCGCCTTCAGCAAGGCTTCAGCATCGGCAACCACGACTTTGAAGTCGCGGATTAACTGTTCTTTTGTCACGTCTGTGGAATCTGATTCGGCGGATAAATTACTGATATTCATGATTTTTCCCTCTCGTTATTGATGTTAAAAACTTCCGGCAGCATTCGCCGAGAACAGGATATTGCATACTGTTTATTCAAGAACAACTCACTTGGATTACAAGCTTAGACATTCTCAACCCCATTACAAATTGATCGCCTGCATGCTGTTTTGTAGCTGTTGTACAGATTAGGGGCGAATGTGTATTCAGTCTGTACGCCAGCACACACTAGGCTCATCGCCCGGTGCAGCAAGACTTCGAGGAGGCCTTTCCACAAACATGGTGTGAGCAACGACTGCACTATATGAGGGTTTTGAAAAGCTTGCTGCCACCGCTCCCGCCCTCAATCGACTTTCGGCTGAATGTTCATTTTTTGCGGTTGGATACACTCTTCTGTATTACCTGAACCGAGCCAAGCGCATTACAGCAGCAATAGGGAAAAAATCAAAACACTCCCCGATTGACCACAAGAAGTCGTTAACCCCCCTAAGACCAACCCGTCTGAAGGCAGAGGACGACTGACTCTCAACGCCCACGCATGAACATGGCATCGAGCTCCTTGAGGCTCACCTGAAACCAGGTGGGACGGCCGTGATTGCATTGGCCAGCCCGCTCGGTGGCTTCCATTTCGCGTAGCAGGGCGTTCATTTCAGCCACGGCCAGATGCCGGTTGGCGCGCACTGCGCCGTGACATGCCAGGGTGGCGAGCAGTTCGTTGCGGCGTTCGGCGAGCAAGCGCACCACGCCAAACTCAGCCACCTCATGCAGTACGGCACGCGTGAGTTCAACCGGATCGGCGTTTTTCAATAACCAGGGCACCGAGCGCACCGCCACCGAGGTGGGCGAGGTAATCGACACGTCGAATCCGATGTCACGCAAGCCATCCAGATGCGGGCTGATTTCTGCGACATCACGCGCATCTACGCTCAGCACGACGGGAATGAGCAGGGTTTGCGCGGGAACAGCGCGGGAATCGAGCGCGGCCTTGAGCTTTTCGTAAACGACACGCTCATGGGCCGCATGCATGTCGACCAGAACCAGCCCCTGGGCGTTTTGCGCCAGCACATAAACACCGTGGAGTTGCGCGATGGCGTAACCGAGCGGCGGCGCGTCATGCGCAGCTTCGGCTGACGCGGCGGGTGAATCCAGGGATGCGCTATTGGATTGATACGCCGCAAGCGGGGCATAAAACGCCATTGCCTCATTGACCTGCAAGGGACTGATCTGCAGTGGCATCATCGTTTGCCGTGGCACACCAAACGGCGAGGCAGCCACGCTCATTGCAGGCTCGGGGAGTACGGCACCAGCCTCCCCTGACGCCGCCGGAGCCGCCAGCAAGCGCTCGACAGCATGAAACAAAAATTGGTGAACGCCGCGGCTGTCTCTAAAACGAATTTCGGTTTTGGCCGGATGGACGTTCACGTCCACCCCGTCTGGTGGCAGGCTGATGAACAGGCAATAGGCCGGATTGAGTTGGTGATGCAGCACGTCACGATAGGCTTCTTTCAAGGCATGGACGATCAGTTTGTCGCGCACGTAACGGCCATTCACATAGACGTGCTGGCTGTCGCGGCTAGCCGTCGCCGCGCCGGGCCGGATCACCCAGCCCGACACACGCAAGACACCCGCAGCCGCATCGACCGCAATCGTGTTGGATTCAAATGACTCGCCCAGCACCTGCCGTACCCGCGCGGCGGCTGTTGTTGCATTGAAGCGCAGCAGCACCCGGCCATTGTGGCTCAAGACAAACGCAGTATCAGGGTGCGAAAGTGCCTGCCGCCGCACAGTTTCGGCACAGTGGGCGTATTCAGTCGCTTCGGTCTTGAGAAACTTGCGCCGCGCCGGAGTATTGAAAAACAGATCCTGAATCTCGAGCGTCGTGCCCACGCCACGCGCTGCGGGTGTCGGCTCGCCCAACTGGCCGCCGTCGACCTGCAAGGTCCAGGCATGCTCGGCATCCGCGCAGCGACTGCTGAGTTGTACCCGCGCAATGGCCGCAATCGACGCCAGCGCTTCACCGCGAAACCCCAGGCTTTCAACCTGTTCCAGATCGGACAGGCTGGCGATTTTGCTGGTGGCATGGCGGGTCAACGCGAGCACGAGTTCGTCACGGGCAATGCCGCGGCCATTGTCGCTGATACGCATGCGTTTCACGCCGCCCTGTTCCAGCTCGATCTGGATCTCGGTGGCGCCGGCATCGAGGCTATTTTCGAGAATTTCTTTCAGCGCCGCCGCCGGGCGTTCGACCACTTCGCCGGCGGCGATTTGCGAAATCAGGACATCGGGTAAAACACGAATGCTCACAATGAACCGGCAAAAGGGACGCCGCGTCGCGCCGCCATGGCACGCCCCAGACGCTCGATTTCGGCCGCGCCCAGCACCTGCCGCGCCAAGGGCAGCACATGGCTGTTTTCAAATTCGAGGTGAGCGCGGTTCATTGCGATAAAACGGGTGGTCAGTTCGCCATCCAGCGTGGCGGCCGTTCCCGCCTCAATCAGCTGCAGTTGCGCCCGCAACCGCCGCCACAGCAGCGCCTGTTCGTCGTGCTCCAGCGTCAGCATTTCGACCAGGTCGCAGGCCCCAGGCGCGTTCGCCTGTTCCAGCAGGGGAAACAGGTTGCGCTCCTCGTCATCGTGATGGTGTACCGCAGCCGTATCGAAATACGCCAGCACCGCGTGCGCGGCCTGCCGCGACTGGGCATCAGCGCCGTGGCCCGGCAAGTGCGCACGCAGTTTTTCAAGCGTGTCGCATTGCCTGGAAATGCGGCCATGGCAAGCTTCCAGCACGTCGAGCGGGCGATCAAAGCCGGGCGCAGCCGCACCCAGCAGACTGCTTATCATGTGCGCTCCACCATCACGGATTGCGTGTGAGCCGTGTCGGCAAGGCCATCGGATGAGTAGCGAAGTACCCCTTGATGCCATTGACGATGGCGTCTACCAGTTTGTCCTGATAAGCGGGATCGTTAAGGCGTCTTTCTTCTTCCGGATTGGAAATGAAGGCTGTCTCGACCAGAATCGAGGGGATGTCCGGCGCCTTCAGTACAGCAAAACCTGCCTGCTCGACATGCGCTTTGTGCAGCGTATTGATGCCGCCGATTTCCTTCAGTACCGCATGCCCAAGCTTCATGCTGTCGTTGATGGTCGTGGTTTGCGTCAGGTCGATCAGGGTGCGCTTGAGCGAAGGGTCCTTGACGTCGATGTTCATCCCGCCAATCAGGTCAGCGTCATTTTCCTTCTTCGCCAGCCAGCGCGCCGCGACCGAACTTGCGCCGCCTTCGGACAGGGCAAACACCGACGAACCGCGCGCATGCGGCTTGATGAAGGCATCAGCATGAATCGACAAAAACAGATCCGCCTTCAGTGCACGTGCCTTGACTACCCGTTGACCAAGCGGCACAAAATAATCGCCATCGCGAATCAACACACCGCGCATGTTCTCCTGTGCATCGAGTTTCTGCTTGAGCTTTTTCGCCAGGGCCAAGGTGATTTCCTTCTCGTGCGAACCGGCAGCACCGATCGCGCCGGGATCTTCGCCGCCATGACCGGCATCGATTGCAACGGTGATCAGTCGGGCATATTTCGGCCCATCCGTTCTGGCGGGTTTGCGCGGTTCGATCATGGCGGTTTGTGGCGAGTCGACGACAGCGGGCGCTGGCGACTCAGCCTGAATCGATTGAACGGGGCTTGCCTGGGTTGAATTGAACTGGGTTGAACTGGATTGGGCTGACGTAGCGGCTTGTGCAGGATAGAGGTCCATTACCAGCCGGTGGCCATATTGCCCCAGCGGTTGCAGCTGGAATATCGAGGGCTTGACCGGTATTTTGAGATCGATCACCAGACGCATCACACCCGGTCGATTGGTACCGACACGGATCGCAGCGATATAAGGGTCGTCCGCAGCCAGCTGGCTGCTCAGCGCATCAAGTGCCGCGCCCGGCTCCACACCTTCAAGATCGATCACCAGTCGGTCCGGATTCGCAAGACTGAACGATTTGTGCGCCACCGGCTGCGTCGCCTCCAGCGTAATGCGCGTGTAATCAGGCGACGGCCACAAACGGGTGGCAGACAGCTGCAGCGCCTGGGCCCAGCCCGATGCCAGCAGGCCACACAGCAGAAAAGTTCTTAACAAGGTGGACAACATGTCTCCAGATAGTCGGTCCCGCGCGGACTTTTGGCTTCGCATTCGACATCACGCGCGTCGTCCGTAATCGTCAAGCGGACGATTACGTCCGGCAATGGCAGCCAACCCGCAGCCTTGTCCGGCCATTCGATCAGGTTCACCGCCTGGCCGCTGACATCGCGAAAGCCAGCGTCCAGCCATTCACGCGGGTCGTGCAGGCGATACAGATCGAAATGATACAACTCAAACGCGGGCAGGCTGTAGGTTTCGGCCAAGGTATAGGTCGGACTCTTGACCCGGCCGCTGTAACCCAGCGCGCGTAACAGCCCGCGCACCAGCGTGGTCTTGCCTGCGCCCAGATCACCCTCCAGGTAGAACGTCATTCCGGGTTTGAGTTCCCGCGCGAGGCGCGCGCCGAAAGCCAGGGTTGCAGCCTCGTCTGCCAGATGAAAGCGCACGGTATGATTGGACGGATGCATGAGACAGATTTAGCGCAGCTGGCGCAACAAATCAAACAGTGGGGGCGGGAACTCGGCTTTGCCGCTGTGGGCATCGCCGACTGCGACTTGAGCGCAGCCGAAACGGGCTTGCAGGCGTGGCTTGATCGGGGATTTCATGGCGAGATGGATTATATGGCGGCGCATGGCGTAAAACGCAGCCGACCTGCCGAACTGGTGCCGGGCACGGTCCGCATCATCAGCGCGCGGCTGGATTATTTTCCGCCGGCGGCAACCGAGCCATTTGAGGTTTTAGCCAATCCGCTGGCCGCCTATCTCGCGCGCTATGCGCTGGGGCGTGATTATCACAAGGTACTGCGCAACCGTCTGCAAAGCCTGGCCGAAAAAATCAGTCAGGCGGTGGACACGCATCATTTCCGTGTTTTCACCGACAGCGCGCCGGTGCTGGAAGTCGCCCTCGCCGAAAAGTCCGGACTTGGCTGGCGCGGCAAGCACACCCTGTTGCTCAACCGCCAACACGGCTCATGGTTTTTTCTCGGCGAGATCTACACTGATTTGCCGCTGCCGGTGGACACGGCCGCATCCAACCATTGCGGCACCTGCCAGGCCTGCATCGACATCTGCCCCACCCAGGCCATCCTTGCCCCCTACTCGCTTGATGCGCGGCGCTGCATTTCCTATCTCACCATCGAACTCAAGGGCAGCATTCCGGTTGAGTTGCGGCCGTTGATGGGCAACCGGATTTACGGTTGCGACGACTGCCAGCTGGTGTGTCCGTGGAACCGCTTTGCGCAGACCGCCGCGCTGCCGGATTTTGTCGTTCGGAATGGACTTGACAGTCCGCGGCTGCTCGACTTGTTTGCCTGGAGCGAGGCTGATTTCAACGAACGGCTGGCTGGTTCACCGATCCGTCGCATCGGTCACGAACGCTGGCTGCGCAACATTGCCGTTGCCCTGGGTAATGCGCCGTCCTCCCCCGATATTGAAGCCGCACTCGGCGCGCAGCTGAACCACTCATCCACGCTGGTGCGCGAGCATGTCGCGTGGGCACTGACGCGCCAAAAGGAAGTCTAAACCTGCTTTAACTCCTGCCGTGCGTGACGGATCACCGATGCGCCCGAGCTCAATGCCAGCCCGGCCAGCACCAGTGCCACCGCAATGTCTGGCCAGCCATGTGCGGTCGCCCACACGCCAGCCGCCGCGCTCATCACCGCCAGGTTACCAAGCGCGTCGTTACGCGAGCACAGCCACACCGAGCGCGCCTGCGCGTCGCCCTGGCGATGCACAAACAGCAACGCCGCAACGCCGACGTTGACCGCCAGCGCCAGCAAGCTCACCCAGCCCATGATGAACGGTTCCGGCACCACGCCGGCCGACCCCTGCCAGGCCGACTTGGCGAGCACGAACACGCCGTAGCCCACCATCAGCCAGCCCTTCCACAGCGCGGTGCGCGAGCGCCACACCGGCGCCAGACCGAGCACGAACAGGGCGACGCCGTAGTTGGCTGCGTCGCCCAGAAAATCGACCGCGTCGGCCAGCAGTGAAACAGATTGCGCCGAAAAGCTCGCCAGCAGTTCGACACCAAACATCAGCGCATTCAACACCAAAGCAATCCACAGTGCGCGCCGATAACGCGGATCGGGCGGCGCAGCGTTACACACGGAATCGCAACCGCAACCGCTCATGACGCGCACCGTTCGGTGAAGTCCTGCAGGTAAAATGCCATCTTTCTCATCCCGCCATTTTGCCCCCATGTCCACGAATGCACATTCCCCCATCGGCGTATTCGATTCCGGCATCGGCGGGCTGACGGTGGTGCGTGCGCTGATGGAGCGCCTGCCCTACGAAAATATCGTGTATTTCGGCGATACGGCGCGCGTGCCCTACGGGGTGAAATCGGTCGAAACCATTACCCATTTCACCACCCAGATCGCCCGGTTTTTGCTGGAAAAAGACGTCAAAATGCTGGTTATTGCCTGCAATACCATGGCAGCGGTAGCCGCACAGGTGGTCAAGGATTTGTCATCGGTGCCGGTGCTGGACGTGATCGAAGCCGGTGCGGTAGCGGCGCGCGGCGGCAAAAAAATTGGCGTCATTGCCACCCCCACCACCATCAACAGCAATGCCTACGCACGCGCCATTCACGAATACGCGCCTGATTCACGCATCCACTCGCAAGCCTGCGCGCTATTTGTGCCGCTGGTCGAAGAAGGCTGGATCGATCACGAAGTCACCCGTCTCACCGCGCAGGAATACCTGAAACCGCTGCTGGCCGAACATATCGACACGCTGGTGCTCGGATGCACCCATTACCCGCTGTTGAAACCGCTGCTGCGGCGGGTCGTGGGCGATGACGTCGCATTGGTCGACTCCGCCGAAGCCATGGCCGAACAGGTCGCCGCACTGCTGGCCGAAAAACATCTCGCCAATCCCGGACCGGCACAGCCACGCTATGACTTTCATGTCACCGACGTGCCGCTGCGCTTTCAGACCATCGGTGAACGGTTTTTGGGACGTACCCTGAACAATGTGCATATGGTGAAGTGGTAAACATCATCCTGACATGATCCGCATCAACCCCCAGATCGAGCTCGACGAACGCGAAATCCAGGAAGATTTCGTTCGCGCCTCGGGGCCCGGCGGACAAAACGTCAACAAGGTGTCGACTGCGGTGCAACTGCGATTTGACGTAGCCCGCTCGCCTTCACTCCCCGAGCCGGTGCGCGCACGCCTTGCCATTCTGGCCGGCCGTCGTCTCACCCGCGACGGGGTGCTGATCATCGAAGCAGAACGCTATCGCAGCCAGCGCCGCAACCGCGACGACGCACTGGAGCGGTTGATCGAGTTGATTCGTGAAGCCTGCGAAGTCGACAAGCCGCGCCGCCCTACCCGCCCCACGCTGGCCTCGAAGAAACGCCGCCTGGAGAGCAAGCAACGACAGGGCGAAACCAAGAAATTGCGGACGTTTAAACCGGGGCAGGAGAGCTGACGGCGTATCCGGGTTATTGACCGGCCTGATGCGGCAGGCTTACGCCCGCCGACACCAGATAATTGCGCAGATGGCGCAGCTCCTGTTTAGTGCAGGTAGGGCTGTTATGGGGCCGGTGCAAAAAACCTTCCACGTCATTCAGGACCACGCGAAAACTTGCACCGTGGTGCGGCTCCACCCTGGCGCCCAGATGCGTCAGCATCGACTCCACCTCGCGCCAGTGAACATTTGCACTCACGGGACCTTCGAAAATGGTATGCAGCAGACTCTCGTGTTTATGGCTCATATCACCCCCCTTCAGCATCCGTTTCCAGAATAGGGCCTAAATCGCCACAGCGCGAATCGTGTTAGTTCATTTCGTCAATCCAGGCCATCTGGATCGCTTCAAGAATCTTTTCGCCTGAATGCTCGGGGGCATCGTCAAATTCGGGCAGTTCCATCACCCAGCGGTGCAGATCGGTAAAACGGATCGTGCGCGGATCGATTTCGGGGTGAGCTTCGGAAAGCTCGATCGCGATGTCCAGGGAATCAGTCCATTTCATGTCAATGTCCTTCTTTCACCATATTGATGGTGTATTTGGGGATTTCGATGACCAGGTCGGCGGCATTCACGCGTGCCTGGCACGACAGGCGTGATTGCGGCTCCAGCCCCCATGCCTTGTCCAGCAGATCGTCTTCGTCTTCGGTGGACGCTTCCAGCGAATTAAAACCTTCGCGAACAATCACATGGCAAGTCGTACAGGCGCAGGACTTTTCACAGGCGTGCTCGATCTCAATGCCGTTGGCAAGCAGGGTGTCACACAGCGTGTCACCGGTTTTGGCTTCAATCACGGCGCCCTCAGGGCAGAGTTCAACGTGGGGCAGTACGATCAGTTGGGGCATGATTTTAGGTGTTGCTTGGTTGAATAGGGTCAGGCCGCCTGCGCCTGCTGGCTGGGCAATGCTTGTAACACACCATCCCAGAAATGCAACCGCGCGTTGACAGCGGCTTCGGCTGCAGCTTCGGCTTCACGCCACTTGTCGGCCTCCTCGCCGCACAAGCCGGCCAGTAGACGCAGCGACATCGGCGCATGAAAATCCTCGTCCAGATGAACGTGGCGCTTCAGGTAATAGTGAAAACTCGGTGCCTCGGCTTCTGTCACCGTCATGCGCGACAGGAAGGCGCGGAACATCGACGGAATCACATGCTCGCGCCCAAGCGCCAGCGCAGCGGCAACAGTGTGCGGCTTGCCGCTGGCGAGCGCCTCGAAAGTGGTGCGGGTGAAGTGAGCAGAGGGCGCGGGGACAAGGCCGGCAGCCAGCCCTGCTGTGATGCCCTGCTCGGCCACGATCTGCACAAAATGTGCCGGGGTGTCGGCATCGGCGCCGATTTCGCGCATCGCAGTGAGATACAGCAGAAAGTGGCTGGTGTGCCCCTCACAGCCTGGCAAGGCGATATCGGTTTCTTCTTCCAGCACCAGTTCGTTGATGAAACGTTGCACCGAAGCATCGCCGCCAGGCGTCCAGGGCCAGCGCGCGGGCGCAATTTCATTTTGCAGGTATTTGATCAGCGACATGAAGTCCCACACCGAATAGACATGGTGTTGCATGAACACGCGCAAATCGTCCAGGGTGCGGACGGCTGCGTAGATCGGATGGGCTTCGAGCCGCACACGCAAGCTCTCGATGAAGGCGTCGTTCAACATGAGGGGTTCAATCCGTTCAACCAAAAGTGTCCAGTTTTTGTCCGGCCATCGCACGCCGCACGTTCTGATCCATGCGGCGCTGCGCAAAGTCGGTGGTCACCGCGTTCAGTGCCTCGATACCGCGCTTGATCGCCAGGTGATCGGTTTTCGTCAGCAGTTTTTCAAGCGCGGCAATGCTGGCTTCAATTGCGGCGGCTTCAGCCGCATCGAGCAGCGCGCTGTCCTCCCGCATTGCGGCATGGGTTGCTGCGATCAAGCCATTCGCATCGACGACCTGTTCGTTTAACGCACGCGCAACCATGTCATCCTTGGCGTGGGTAAAGGCATCCTTGAGCATGCGGGTAATCTCGTCGTCGGCCAGGCCATAGGAAGGCTTAACCTGCACGCTGGTCTCGACGCCCGTGCTTTGTTCGCGCGCGGATACCGACAACAGTCCGTCAGCGTCGACCTGAAAGGTGACACGAATTCGCGCGGCACCCGCGACCATCGGCGGAATCCCGCGCAATTCAAAGCGTGCCAGCGAGCGGCAGTCGACCGCGAGTTCACGTTCGCCTTGCAGAACATGCACGCTCATCGCGGTCTGGCCGTCCTTGAAGGTGGTGAACTCCTGCGCGCGCGCGGTGGGGATGGTGGTATTGCGCGGGATGACTTTCTCGGTCAGCCCACCCATGGTTTCCAGACCCAGCGACAACGGGATCACATCAAGCAGCAACCAGTCGTCACCTGCCCGGTTGCCCGCCAGCACATCAGCCTGCATTGCCGCGCCCAGCGCAACGACCTTGTCCGGATCCAGGTTGGTGAGCGGTGTCTGCTTGAAGAACTCGGCCACCGCCTGGCGCACGCAGGGCATCCGGGTGGAACCGCCGACCATCACCACGCCTTTTATATCGTCCACGGTCAGACCCGCATCACGCAGTGCCTTGCGGGTCGGTGCCAGGGTTTTGCTCAGCAGACTGGACGACATGGCATTGAATTCAGCCTGGGTCAGCGTCGCATCCATCATTTCGCCGGTCGACAGCACAGCTGTTACGCGGACGTCCATATGCTCGGTGAGGGCTTCCTTGGCATCGCGCGCCTTGGTCAGCAACAGCCGCATGTCGCTCGCAGACAAGGGCTGAAAGCGGCCCTTTTCAACCATCCAGCAGAACACGCGCTGGTCGAAATCATCACCGCCGAGTGCCGAGTCGCCATTGGTGGCAAGGACTTCAAACACGCCCTTGGACAGCTTCAGGATGGAAATATCAAAGGTTCCGCCACCCAGGTCATACACCGCAAACACGCCCTCCGAGGTGTTGTCGAGGCCGTAGGCAATCGCGGCAGCGGTGGGTTCGTTCAGCAGGCGCAGCACGTTGAGTCCTGCCAGTTGTGCGGCGTCTTTGGTTGCCTGTCGTTGCGCGTCGTCGAAATAGGCCGGAACGGTGATCACCGCGCCGACCAGTTCGCCGCCGAGCGCAGCTTCTGCACGCGCACGCAACACCTTGAGAATTTCCGCTGACACTTCGACCGGGCTTTTCACCCCGGCAACCGTCTTGATCTGCACCATGCCCGGCGCATCGACAAAGTGATACGGCAGGCTGGCAGCATCGTCGATGTCAGGCAAGCCACGTCCCATGAAACGTTTGACCGAAATCAGGGTGTTGTGCGGATCGAGACTTTGCGCGCGTTGTGCAGAATAGCCCACGTCCACCAAGCCATCTGCGTGATAACGCACCACGGAAGGCAGCAAGGCATGGCCTTCAGCATCGTCAAGAATGGTTGCCAGGCCGGAACGCACGCAGGCGACCAGTGAGTTGGTGGTGCCCAGATCAATGCCTACCGCCAGCCGGTGCTGATGGGGTGCAGTGGACATGCCGGGTTCGGAAATCTGCAACAGAGCCATACCTAGCCTTCGAGTTCTTCGTACACGTCGCCGACTTCGGCGATGAGTTTGTCCATAAAACGCAATTGACGCACCGCTTCGCGCGCGCCTTCGAAATCCTGCTTTACATCGAGCAATTCGACCAGTTGCGATTCGATCAGGCGGTGCGTAATGCGCAATTCATTCATCAGGGCATCGAGCACATCGACACGCTTCGCGACACGCGCATCGTCAATCGCCTCTCGCCATTCCATTTGTTGCATCAGGAATGCCGGGGCCATCTGCGTGTCATGCGCGTCCAGCGCGTCTATGCCTTGCAACTGCAACAAATAGACGCCGCGCTCAACCGGGTGTTTCAAGGTGCGATACGCTTCATTCGCCTGCGTCGCCCATTGCATGGCCACCCGCTGTTCGGCGTCGGACTGCGCCGCAAAGCGATCAGGATGAACCGTGTTTTGCAGTTCGCGATAAGCACGGTCTAACTGCTCGCGATCCAGCGCATAGGCTACCGGCAGGTCAAATAATGCGAAGTGGGTTTGGGTGAAATCCATGGCAGAGATCAGGATTCAGGGGACAGGATTCAGGGGCCTTATGCTGCGCGTCAATGCTCAAATCGCGGCCAAAGGCCGCACAAAAGCCCTGCCCCCCTGAATCCCGATCCCTGACCCCTTAAACGTTAAATGACTCGCCGCAACCGCACTCGTTTTTCACGTTGGGATTGTTGAACTTGAAACCTTCGTTCAAACCTTCGCGTGAGTAATCGAGTTCGGTGCCGTCGATATAGGCCAGGCTTTTCGGATCGACAAACACGGTGACGCCAAAGCTGGTGAACACCTCGTCGCCTTCCGGTGCCTCGTCGGCAAACTCCAGTTTATAAGCCATACCGGAGCAGCCGGTCGTGCGCACACCGAGACGGATGCCAACACCCTTGCCGCGTTTGGTCAGATAGTTCGTGACGTGTTGCGCTGCGCGTTCGGACAGAGTGACCGCCATGATGCTTACACCAGTCCCTTTTTCTGTTTGTAATCAGCGACCGCGGCCTTGATCGCGTCTTCGGCCAGAATCGAGCAGTGAATCTTGACCGGCGGCAATGCCAGTTCTTCGGCAATCGCCGTGTTCTTGATTTCCATTGCCTGATCAAGCGTCTTGCCCTTGACCCATTCGGTCACCAGCGAGCTCGATGCAATCGCCGAACCGCAACCATAGGTCTTGAATTTGGCATCCTCGATACGGCCATCGGCACCGACCTTGATTTGCAGCTTCATCACGTCGCCGCAAGCAGGCGCGCCCACCATACCTGTGCCCACTCCATCGTCATCCTTGGTGAACGAGCCTACATTGCGGGGGTTTTCGTAATGGTCGAGCAACTTTTCGCTATAAGACATGGTGGTTCTCCTTCAAACTTGATCGAAAAAACGATACGCAAGCAACTGCGCCAAACGCATTGCGGATTAGTGTGCAGCCCACTGCACCGTATTCAGGTCGACACCTTCCTTGAACATCTCCCACAGCGGGGAGAGTTCGCGCAGCTTGCCGATTTTCTCGTGCAGCAACTTGATGGCGTAATCGACTTCTTCTTCAGTCGTAAAACGGCCTATCGAAAAACGGATCGAGCTATGCGCGAGTTCGTCGCTGCGGCCCAGGGCACGCAGCACATAGGACGGCTCCAGGCTGGCCGAGGTGCAGGCCGAACCGCTGGAGACGGCCAGATCCTTGATCGCCATGATGAGCGACTCCCCTTCGACGAAATTGAAGCTGACATTCAGGTTGTGCGGCACCCGGCGCTCGAAATCGCCGTTCAGATGCAGTTCCTCGATGTCCTTCAGGCCTTCGTACAAGCGGTCGCGCAGCATGCGGATGCGTTCATTCTCGGTCGCCATTTCTTCGCGGGCAATGCGGAAAGCCTCGCCCATGCCGACGATCTGGTGCGTTGCCAGCGTGCCCGAACGCATCCCGCGCTCGTGACCGCCTCCGTGCATCTGCGCTTCGAGGCGAACACGCGGCTTGCGCTGAACATACAGCGCGCCAATACCTTTGGGACCGTAAGTCTTATGTGCCGAGAACGACATCAGATCCACCGGCAGCTTGGCCAGATTGATCGGCATTTTTCCAGTGGCCTGCGCCGCGTCGACATGAAACAGGACGCCTTTTTCACGGCAGATATTGCCGATCGCTTCGATATCCTGAATCACACCGATTTCATTGTTGACCGCCATCACCGACACCAGAACGGTGTCAGGACGGATCGCTGCACGCAGCACATCCAGATCGAGCAAGCCGTTTTCCAGCACGTTCAGATAAGTGGCTTCAAAACCCTGACGCTCCATTTCGCGCACGGTGTCGAGTACTGCCTTGTGCTCGGTGCGCACGGTAATGATGTGCTTACCCTTGGTGCCTGCGTAGAAATGCCCTGCCCCTTTGATGGCCAGATTGTTCGACTCGGTCGCGCCGGACGTGAAAACGATTTCCTTCGGATCCGCACCGACCAAAGCCGCAACCTCGGCACGCGCAGCCTCCACCGCCTTGTCAGCCGTCCAGCCATAGGGATGTGAACGCGATGCCGGATTGCCGAATTCCTCGGTCAGATAAGGAATCATTTTGGCGGCCACACGCGGGTCGACCGGCGTGGTTGCGGAGTAATCAAAGTACAGTGTTTTCATTGTGATAGCCTTATCTCTTAAACCAGTATCAAGCTGCAAGCGTCATCTTGGGCGTACGACGATCCTGCATGACTTTTTCCTTGCACTCATCCTGCTTGGCCACCAGCGTGGCAAGCGTGACGTTATCGAGGTAGTCATAAATATGGGCATTGAGTCCCATCCACAAGTCATGCGTCAGGCAACGATGTTCGTCGTGGCAGTTTTCCTTACCGCCACAATGCGTCGAATCAATGGGCTCATCTACCGCGCGAATGATGTCAGCCACGCTGATGTTGCCCAGGGTTTTGGCAAGGTAATAACCGCCCCCCGGACCGCGCACACTTTCCACCAACTCATGGCGGCGCAGGCGGCTGAAAAGCTGCTCCAGATAGGACAAGGAAATATCCTGACGTTCACTGATGCCAGCCAGCGTCACTGGATTCTTACCGCCGCGCAGCGCTAAATCCAGCATCGCGGTCACAGCAAAACGACCTTTTGTGGTCAACCTCATTTTGACTTCTCCTGAATGACACTCGGAGAATCTATTCCCGAGCGATTCGCTCAACTATTCCTTACCTTACTGTTTTAGTCAACTATTTTGTTCAGATAACTGGCATCGAAATCATCCGGCTTGTCCTGCCCCGCCGGCATTTCTGCACCCAGCTTCAGTAACTGCTCAAAGATCTGCTCCAGCCGTTCATCGATATGCGCAGAATGATCGATCAGGCCGTGAATGGCCTTTACCACCGGATCGTTCATGTCAGCCGAAATGGCATAAGCAGAAAACCCGAGTTTTTCTGCCTGGTGACCCAGGTTAACCATCTTCTGCTGACGCTGCTTTTCGGCAGCACTGTCAAGAATCCGGGCAGGAATGCCCACCGCCGTGGCATTGTCCGGCACGTCTTTAACCACCACCGCATTGGAACCAATGCGCGCATTGGCGCCAATGCTGATCGGTCCGAGAATTTTGGCACCGGCGCCCACCACCACGCCCGGTTTCAAGGTGGGATGGCGCTTGCCTTTGTCCCACGAGGTACCGCCGAGGGTGACGCCGTGATAAAGCGTGCAATCGTCACCGATTTCAGCCGTCTCGCCGACCACTACGCCCATGCCATGGTCGATAAACACACGGCGACCGATGGTGGCGCCAGGGTGAATTTCAATGCCGGTAAGCCAGCGCCCGACATGCGAGGAGAAACGCGCCAGCCACTTTAAGCCCAAGCGCCACAACCAGTGCGCCAGTCGATGGATGACAATGGCATGAAAACCGGGATAGAGCGTGATGACTTCGAGCGTCGAGCGCGCGGCCGGATCGCGGTCAAAAACGACGGCAATGTCTTCCTTGAAATGACTGAAAAGGCTCATGCGCTAAAGGGTGCTATTTCCGAGTTATTTGGTCAACTATTATGCGCCTGGCTTGCCGGCCTTGCGCGTACCCCGCTTCGCGGCCTGTGCAGCAGTCAAAATGCCGCGCAGGATATTCACTTCCTCTTTTGCCAGCCGGGTGCGCGCGAATAGCCAACGCAGTTTCAGCATCAGCTTGCCGGGCGAACCATGGTTCAGGAAATCCAGTTCGATCAACGCGGCCTCGAGGTGCGCGTAAAACCGCTCCACCTCGTCGCCCGTTGCGGCATCCAGCCCGGGCTGCGGCCAGACCGGGTGACCCAGCCAGGCCTGACGGATTTCGTAACTCAGCACCTGCACCGCTGCTGCCAGATTGAGTGAGCTGTAATCGGGATTGGCCGCTATCGTCACCAGCCCCTGACACAGGCTCAGTTCCTCGTTCGACATACCGCTGGTTTCGTTGCCGAACACCAGCGCCACCGGCGCGGCCTGCGCTTCGGTCAGCAAGCGGATTGCGGCCTCGGGCGGGGTCATCACCTCGGTCACGATATCGCGGCGGCGCGCCGATACGCCCAGTACCAGCGTGGTGTCGGCCAACGCTTCTTCCAGCGTGGCGCACACCCGGGCCTGCGCCAGCAGGTCGGTCGCCCCCGCCGCCATGGCGTCGGCCTGACTATTGGGAAACACAGCAGGGTTGACCAGAACAAGCTGCGACAAGCCCATCGTCTTCATCGCGCGCATCGCGGCGCCGATGTTGCCGGGATGGCTGGTGCGTGCAAGCACGATGCGAATATTGCCGAGAAGTTTTGGGTTAGATAGCGTCATACATCAAGTAAAATGGCGGCTCGTTCTTTGAATTTGTAGCCAGACATCATGCATCCCATGCTCAATACAGCGGTGAAAGCCGCTCGCAAGGCGGGGGCGATCATCAATCGCGCCTCGCTCGACCTCGACCAGCTCACCGTACGGAGCAAACAGGACCGCGATTACGTCAGCGAAGTCGACCAGATGGCCGAACGCGCCATTATCGAAACCCTGCTCGACGCCTATCCAAACCACGGGATTTTAGCAGAGGAGTCTGGCGTAACCGAAGCCAAGAACAACGAGGACTACCAGTGGATCATCGATCCGCTCGACGGCACCACCAACTTTCTACACGGCCTGCAGCAATATTCGGTCTCGATCGCGCTCAAGCAAAAAGGCCAGATCACCCAGGCCGTGGTCTACGACCCTGCACGTAACGAACTGTTTACCGCCACCCGTGGCCGCGGCGCCTATCTGAACGAGCGCCGCATCCGCGCCAGCATGCGCAACAAACTTGCAGAGTGCCTGATCGGCACCGGTTTCCCCTATACCGACTTCCGCTTCGCCGATGCCTATCTCGGCATGTTCCGCGACATGATGCACGCCACTTCCGGCCTGCGCCGCCCCGGTTCTGCCGCGCTTGACCTCTGCTATGTTGGCTGCGGCCGTTACGACGGCTTCTGGGAAATGCACCTGAAGCCCTGGGATCTCGCCGCCGGCAGCCTCATCGCGCAAGAGTCCGGCGCTTTCGTCGGCAACTTTGTCGGCAACGAAGGGTTTCTCGACTCCGGCAACATCGTCGCCGCCACGCCGAAAATCTTCGCGCAGATGCTGCAGATCATTGCGCCGCATTTGCCGCCCGAACTAAAGGTTTAAATCAACACAGCCCGTTCGCGCGGCCGGATTGTCTTTACCCAGCGTCAGCACCTGGCGAATCGGGCTGTGCAGGCCGGACGGCACGATCTAGGCCGAACCGTGCTTGAGTGTGCCGCCTTCGACAATCGGCGACAGCGCGACGAAGCCGAGCTCGGCGTTGCCGGAGCTGACGAACGGGTAGGTCTGCGCGATATTTTCGCCCTGCACGAACTTGCCTTCGACGCTGCCGAGCAGGCCCAGCCGGGTCAGGCTCTCGACGGCAGCCGCACCATACGGTGCCAAGTTTAGGATTGGCGATGAGCAGATGGTCGAACCCGCCCTGCTCCAACACCGCCCCCCCCCCTGGCGCCGACGTAACCGAGCTTGGCCGACCACAGCAGCAGTTGCCCGATCGGGTAAGTGAAACGGCTGCCGCTCACGGCGAGCCTTTCTTTTTCCAGTTTGGCCGGCGTTTCGTCGTCAGCCGCCAGCAAAGCGCCGAATGCAAGCTGCGCCTTGTGGCCAGTGGCCTTCCCGAAATCGGCGGCGATTTTCTGCATCGGCGCGGTGAAATTGGCGGCGACGGCGACCTGGACTTCCACCGCCCGGAGCGAAGCAGACCGGCCCAGAACGAGCTGGCCGGCGAGCAAGGCTGAGACGTGGCGCGTGCCTCATGACCTGAATGCATCGTGGATGATGATGGGGCGTCGCTGGTCGGATGGCTGGAACGTGCTTGTTCCATGCGCTCATTGGGGATGAAGCCGGCAAGCAGATCGCTGCCGCCTCAGCATGAAACGTTCAACGCGGCCGGTCGGGCAGGACGGCATACTCCGGACGCAGGCTGCGCTCGCGGCAGTCACCCGCCGGCCCGCCCCGCGTCGTCCGGCTCAGCCACTCGCCGCTCGCCAGTCGCCAAGCCTTCACTTCCTCGAAATAGGCCTGCTCTTCATAGAAGTTGTCATCGTCGTCCAGCGCCACCTGGGTCAAGGCATACTGGTGACGGTAGTAACAGCATTCGCCGTTGCGGTCGTAGCCCAGAATCTTGTATGCCCGGGACGCTTCATCGTCAAAGCGCTCGTGGCGGTACGGCGCGCTCACCTGTGCCCGATACTCATCCGGCACATCCAGCATCCAGTCCGGCAACGGTGCGTTTGCAAGGACCGGGCCGCGCTGGCTGAGCGCCGAAAGCCGCGCCAGTCCACTGTCGTCTTCAGGACCAAAACACGCCTGGTAATCGCCGCACACCTGGCACGAAGGCGCGCTGCAGGTGCGTACTTCGGCGCGATCGCACAACTGCTTGTAGAGGAATTTCTTCCACTTCATGTTGGCGCTGTTCTTCGCCTTCAGCGCACTAAAGTGCCCGTCCAGCAACGCCGACAAGGCCTCGCGGTTGGGCAGGCCCATGTCCTGATACAGATGGTCGCCGCCCATGCAGCCGCTGGCGATGGCGTACGCCAGCCACTCGGTCTGCTCGGTATCGTCGCTGCGATGGTCCAGCAGCAACTGCACCAGATCATCGAATTCGTCCGAAGGCACCGGCGTGCAGTCCGCGCAGGGCGCGGCTGGATCGCAGCTTGCACCGAACAGCTGCACGTCTGCACCCGGGAAGTAACAATCCACCAGCGCGCCAAAGCGCATGCGGTCCAGACCCATGCCCACGCCGGGCGCGGGGAGCGTGCCGCGCGCCGCCGCCATGATGACGCGCGCAAAGGTTTGCGCCAGCACATCGTCGGGATCGCGCGCATGCCGCATCAGCATGGCGTAATCGAGCCACTCGCGACGCATCTCAGCCCGCCTCCATCACTTCGTGGTCATAGCATTTTTTTGGACAGATCTTGGCGCACGCCTCGCACCCGACACAGTTCATCTGGTTAGCGATGGTCATGACCTTTTTCTCGTACTCACCATCATCGTCATCGTCGTCCAGCGCGACTTCGACATACTCGCCGTCCTCGTTCACGCCCTTGAGCTGCAGCACATCGCGGCCGCACACGCGGAAGCAGCGGCCGCAGCCGATGCACTTTTC